>Ga0308160_10000423_pt1 | contig 83041 bp, 88 predicted proteins | sample PhyFR1_FD_201036 | JGI IMG/M metagenome (GOLD analysis project Ga0308160, IMG submission 201036) | Phyllosphere microbial communities from UC Gill Tract Community Farm, Albany, California, United States - DLSLF.R1 | ecosystem: Host-associated > Plants > Phyllosphere > Unclassified | place: USA...
TCGACGCAGTCAATGACAACTCCCGCATATTCTTTACTTTCTTTTGTCATTCCGCAGGAATCTAAACATAGTATTAGAGAACTCATGGAACGATCCGTGCCTGGTTTCCTACAGAAATCGAAGATTCCACGCAGTCAATGACAACTCCCGCATATTCTTTACTTTCTTTTGTCATTCCGCAGGAATCTAAACATAGTATTAGAGAACTCATGGAACGATCCGTGCCTGGTTTCCTACAGAAATCGAAGATTCGACGCAGTCAATGACAACTCCCGCATATTCTTTACTTTCTTTTGTCATTCCGCAGGAATCTAAACATAGTATTAGAGAACTCATGGAAAGATTCGCGGCTGGATTCCTACGGAATGACAGCTCCTGCATATTTTTTTATTCAATAAGTTTGTTATTACGATTTCTAAATAATATATTTATCATTAAAACAAACACAAATGATCGAATTCACAGAAGGAATATATACATTCTACGTATATATTCTCACCAATAAAAGCAGAACAGTTTTGTACACTGGTGTCACAAAAAATCTTCATCAGCGATTATATCAGCATTCCGTAAAATCAAACAGCAATAGCTTTACTGCAAGATACAATGTTGAGTTTTTAATTTATTATGAAAAGTTCGGATGGATTCAGCAGGCTATTGAGCGGGAAAAAGAAATTAAGGATTTCCCAAGAAGTAAAAAATTAGAATTGATCAGATCCGTAAATCCGAATTTGGACTTCTGGAATGATTTATTTAAAGAATTGTGAATAAATGAGTATTAGAGAGATTATGGATAGATTCGTGCCTGGATTCCTACGGAAATCGAAGATTCGACGCAGTCAATGACAACTCCTTCATATTCTTTACTTTCTTTTGTCATTCCGCAGGAATCTAAACATAGTATTAGGGAAGTCATGGAAAGATCCGCGCCTGGATTCCTACGGAAATTGAAGATTCGACGCAGTCAATTACAGCTCCTGCACAATTTTATGTGTTTCATTTGTCATAGCATACGAAAAAGCCTTCCCGATTTTGGGAAGGCTATATCTATTAATCTATTTTCTTAAATTAAAACCGCATCACATCCTTCACCACTCCTCCATTCTGCGTATGCTGCAGCAATTCGGTTTCGATAAAAGACTGGATGGTTTCTTCGGAGCCGTTGTTTGGAAATAAAAGATGGACGTTGGCTCCTGCATCCAGGGTAAAGAATAATGGCAATCCCGTTTCTTTCCTGAAATCCCAGATTTTATTGATGACCGCCAGGGTTCCTGTTTTCATCAGGATAAAGGCCGGATCGCTCATCATCATCATGGCGTGGAGCGTCAGTGCCTCGTGTTCCACCAGCTTAATGAATTTTTCCAGATCGCCTGCCGCCAGGATTTCCTTCATCGGGCCGAAATTTTCCCGGGCTTCCTGAAACCGGCGGTCGGCATACGGATTGGTGTTCATCAATCCGTGGCCCACGGTGGAGGAAACGCTTTTCTGGCCTTCATGAATTAATAAAACCCAATCGTTGAAATTTTTAAATACCTCATGGATTTCTTCTTCAGGATACGGAACGGCAAAAAGATCCGAACTGCCCTTCACCTGGGAGGCTCCCCAAACCACCAGGCCATTGTACAGGCTCCTGCAGGCACTTCCGCTTCCCAGCCTTGCCAGGAAAGAGGCTTTTTTCAATGACTCTTCATCGGATGCTTTGCCTGAAAACGTACCATCCAGATTCATCAGGCATTTGGCAATCGCACCGAAACCGGAGGCCGAACTGGCTATTCCCGAACTGTGCGGAAAGGTATTTTCTGTTTTGATGATGTATTTCCCCTGTAAAATCCATGGAAGATACTGTTCGATATTCCTGAAATATTTCTCAATTTTCCGGGCGAACTTTACTTCTTCATTTCCAGCTAAAAAAGTCTGAACGGAAAAAGGTTCACCCGCCAGAAACTCCATGATGGTATTGGTTTTACAATGATTCAGGGTGTAGCTGATGCTCGGGTTCGCCGGAATCTGATGGTCGTATTTCCCCCAGTATTTGATCAGGGCGATGTTCGACGGACAGCTTTCGGAAACCGTCTGATTATGTGTCGTAAATTCTTCTTTTCCTAAAAATTCCTGTGTTGTTGTCATAATTTAGTTTAAAATGATAAACTTTATTTTTTCTTATCCCTTAAGATATTTAATAACTTCTGAATCCTCATCTACTATATGATCAGTTATATGAAATACATCATCTATCCATGGATGCTGTAAAGCCTCTTCTCTGCTCAGTATTTTTCCCAGAATTTCAGATTGCCACGGAGATTCTTTACCATCTATAATACTCACATTATAATTTTCATCATTAAACCATAATCTGAACAAAAAGGACGTTCTGGATTCAGGAATTTCTTCAATTCCCCATTCCCCTAAAGAGATCAGTCCCAACACATGCTTATCATTGTGCTCTTTGGTAAAACGAATATAATAAATAGCAAAAGCTTCATCATCTGCATGTACAAACCGTGTGAGTTTTACGGTTGTATTGCCACAACATTCACAAATTTCATAATGCGGATCCTCAAATTCTATTTCAATCACAGCCTAATACATTTTTTCGATCAGCTCAGCATACTTCTTCAGCACGACATTTCTCCTGATCTTCAGAGTAGGGGTAATTTCCCCGGTATTGATATCGAATTCCGAAGGCATCAAAGTAAATTTCTTAACCTTTTCGTAATCGGAAAGTTCGCTTTGCAGCTCTTTGATTTTTTCCTTGTAGAAATCATTGACCTTTTCGTTTTTCACAATCTCTTCCCATTGGGTAAACGGGATGTTGTTTTTTTTAAGGTAATCCTTTAAAAACTCAAAATTGGGGACGATAAGCGCGGAAACAAACTGCCTGCCTTCTGCAATCAGAACGATCTGCTGGATGAAATTGTTATTGGTTAAAAGGTTTTCTACCGGCTGCGGCGCAATGTATTTTCCGTTGGACGTTTTCATCAGGTCTTTCAGGCGGTCGGTGATGATCAGGTTTCCCTGATCATCGATTTTCCCGGCATCCCCGGTTTTAAACCAGCCGTCTCCGGTAAATACCTTCCGGGTTTCTTCAGGTTGGTTGTAATATTCTTTCATGATCCCGTTTCCGCGGGCCTGGATCTCGTTGTTTTCGCCGATCCGGAGCTCTACACCGGGTAGCGGTTTGCCGCTTGTCCCGTGCTCAAAATGCGTCAATGGGAACAAGGTGAGCGTAGCCGTCGTTTCGGTAAGGCCATACCCTACCGTTACATGGATTCCGACGGATTCGAAAAACTTCGTGACTTCAGGGGATAATGAAGCGCCCCCGCAAGGCAAAAACCACAGCCTTCCGCCCATCCGTTCTTTGATTTTACTGAAAACCAAAAGATCAGCAACGGTTTCCTTTATTTTTAATCCGAACGGAACGGGTTTTTCGTTTCTTCTCAGTTCCGCCGTCTGCCAGCCTGTTTCCACCGCCCAGTCGAAGATCTTTTTCTTCAGGGAAGAACCTTCCGCTGCCTTTTCAAGAACACCGGCATAGACTTTCTGGAAAAACCTCGGCACAGCGCACATCATGGTAGGCTTTACCTCTTCCAGGGCTTTTGAAATATTTTTGGGATCTTCGAGGAAATACACCCTTGCCCCACCGTAAAGACAAAGCAGGCTCCAGCTTCTTTCAAAAACATGGGTCAGCGGTAAAAACGCAAGAGACAGCTCTTCTTCAAAATTTTCAAACTTAAAAAATTCAAAATGGGCATCAAGAGCTTTGATGAAATTTCCGTGGGTAAGCACGACTCCTTTGGGGGTTCCTGTAGTTCCTGAAGTGTAGATGATGGTGGCTGCATCATTGTCGTCTTTGGGAAGGCATTCAAATTCCGGGGATACTTTGGCAATAAAATCTTCCAGATAAAAACTGCTGAATTCTTTTTTGATCCAGACTGCTTTTTTAGAAACAATAACCGTTTCCAGGCTGCTGCTTTCTTTCTGCAGGATCTGAAGGGCCGCATCATACTGCGCCTGGTCGCCTACCAGAATAATTTTCGCTTGCGAATCGCTGATGATATATTCTGCCTGCTCCGCATTGTTGGTAGAATAAATGGGAACGCTGACGGCGCCGACCGCCATGGCTGCCAGATCAAAAATCATCCATTCGGAAGAATTGTCCGAATAGATGGCGACTTTATCATGTTCCTGAATTCCGGCATTTCTAAGCGCGTTTGCCGTTCTGAAGACAATCTCGGCGAACTTTTGCCAGCTCAGCTCTTTCCATCCTGCGTCTTTCTTTTTGAAACCGATGGCTGCTTTCAGAGGATGTTTTTCTGTATTTTTTAGGATAATGGCCTCTGCAAGATTCATGGCTTCATCTTTTTATCGTTCATATAATTATTCAAATGAAAATCAATACTTTCCGATACCGGAATAAATTGATAGTCCAGGGTTTCTTTTATCTTTTGATTGGAAATTACATGGAGGCTGGAAATGGCTTCGATATTGGTTTTGGTAACCATTCTGAGCCCGGGGATCAGCCATCCGAACAGGATGTTGGCCCATCTTGCGGCGTTCAGCTGGAATTCAGTCAAAATCTTTGCTTTTTTCAAGCCTAACCTTGACCTGATCTGTCCGGCCAGCTCCGAATACCTGCGGCCTTCGGCTACAATAATAAAACGTTCGCCAAAAAGGTTTTTCTCCATCAGTTCTACGGAGATTTCAGCAACATCCCTTACGTCCACATAATTCGATCCGCCCGAAAACGTAAAACGGTTCTTTTCAAAGGTCGGGAAAATATCGCCGCTGCTGTTTCCCCAGTTTCCGCTGCCGATAATCATTCCGGGATTAATGATAATGGTGTTCATCCCTTCTGCCGAAGCCCTCCATGCTTCCATCTCGGAGAGGTGTTTGGATAAGGCATAAGCAGAGTGTTCAAGTTTCGGGTTGAAGTCGGAGTCTTCGTCCAGTTCCCCCTGGTCGTTGAAATGATCCAGGACGGCAATTGAGCTTACATGAAGGAATTTTTTAACGCCGGACCCTTCACAGGCATACAGGAGGTTTTCGGTACCTCTGATGTTGGTCTGGTACATTTCCTTTTCATCTTTGGGATGAAAACTTACTTTTGCGGCACAGTGATATACCTCGTCCACTCCTTCCAGAGCGTCCTGTAAGGAATTGATATCATCAAAATCCACATCGATCCATTCAATCGTATTGAAAAAGCCATCGGAATCTTCCGTATAGAAGGTATAGGAATGCTTAACTTCGCTGATGTTGCTGGCCGGTCTTTTTGCCGCACGTACCTCTTTTCCCTTTTTCAGAAGTTCCAAAACGATTACCCTGCCTAAAATTCCGGTTGCGCCCGTTACAAAAACCATCAATTATTTTTACTTGATTGCTGACTAAATTATAATAATATTCTCCGTTATGCAAATTTGCGACTTTTAAAGGAGAATTTGGTTTTAAAATGATGAAAACCGCGAAAATCAGACGCACAAATAAGAAACCGCCTGAAAAATTCCGTAGTTTTGAATATTTAACGTGAACTTGCAGAAGAAGAAGAAGAAACTGTGGTTAAAGGCTGGGAGCTGGAAGTAACTACGGTTAAAATACTTCCAGGAGTCTTGAATTCAGATGATCATGAAAAATTAAACCTTCAAGGTTTTAAAAACCTCGAAGGTTTAGCTAATATATAAAATTATACGAGAACCATGTTATTCCTTCTCGGGGCTTTATCACACAGCACATCGGCAATGCTTTTGGAGATCAGGTTGCCTTCCGTAAGATTATCCAGCCAGAAGAATTCTCCGGCCGCATTGATTTCGATGAAGTAATAGTCATCTTCCGGAGAAACGATCATATCAATTGCTCCGTAATCCACGTGGTAGACATCCAGGAGTTCCAGCAGTTTCGCTTCGATATCCGCAGGAAGTTCCGCCGGGATCCATTTATCGATCAGGTTGACCCCGTCTTTCCTCCAGTCGACTTTAGCTCTTTCCGATTGCTGGGAATCGATTTCAAAGGCATAGACATCACGTCCGACAATGGTTACACGGAGTTCCTTTTTCTTTTCGATCTTTTTCTGGAACTGCATCGGGCAGTACAGCAGCGTATCCAGTTCTTCGAGTTTTTCCTCGTCGATGACATTGGTGAACACCACATTTTCCACGCCATCTTCGTAGATCGCAAAACCGGTCTGCATTTTGGCAATTACATTCCGGTGTTTCAGCACAAACTGTCTGGCTTCCTCAGGATTATTGGTAATACAGGTTTCCGGGATTTTAAGGCCGATCTTAACAGCGATTTTCAGCTGCTCTTCCTTGCTGTCCAGCCTTCGGTAGATACTTGGTTTTCCTAACGAATACACATCGGCAGATTCAAAAAATCCGAAAAGCGTATTGCGGATCTCGCCAAGCGCGGCACCCAGGAATTTTCCATCAATTTCTTCTTTAAGACCGTTGGCCATATTATAAGCCCTTCTGTACCAGATGGCCGAGATATCATCCAGGCGGTATTTCTTTTCCGGGGTTTCCAGAACGGTGATCCATTCTCCATCTTCAAAACGGGTTGAAAGCTTATTCTGCAGAGGATAAAGATCAACGTCGAAGCGGATCACTTCACAGCCGTTTTTATCAATATGTTCCGTTACTTTTTCAATAGAGAAGTTATCCCCGGTATGGGTGATGATTAAAATTTTATTCATTGGTTTTCATTCTTTTTATAAGGTTATCGGCAATTCTTTCCGCAATCGGGAAATCCAGCTCTTTCTGCAGCATGCCCCATTCTCCCTGCGGGTTCACTTCCAGGAAATAATACCTTCCGGCCGTGCTTCTGATCATATCGATCGCTCCCATGTACAGGCCCATTTCCTTCATCATGGAAGTGAGGTTTGCTTTAACATTTTCAGGCAGTTCATAAGCTGACCAGAAATAATCTCCCTGTGCGATCCGCCAGTCCGTCTGTTCGCTGCTGTTGATTTTTCCTGTGAAAAATTCGCCGTCCAGGTAGACAATTCTCAGTTCGTATTCTTTTTCGATATAAGGCTGGAAAATCATCGGGCAGTATTCAATATCTTCAATATTCTCCAGGGAGCTTTCATCGATCATCTGGGTGGAGAGCAGGTTTTCCCCACCCATCGATTTCGACAGGACGCCGTGAAGCTTGGCGATCATTTTCCCGTTGCACCTCTGACGGAAAAAGTCCGTTATTTTCTCCGGATCATTGGAAAATAGGGTTGGCGGAACGGTTAAACCGTGCTTCCCGGCCAGTTTCAGCTGATGGATTTTATTGCCGTCTATTTTATTTTCGCTCTGGAGCGGATTGATCCACGGTATCTCTTCCAATAGGGTAAAAAGGTTGTAATGGAGGCTCGCATATTCTTTCAGGAAAATTTGAGCAAAGGCTTTATCCAGCTCTTCCGGAACAGAGATTCCCCAGGACTTCCGGTGCCAGACCGCTTGTATGGACCTGGAGTCAAGGATGTTGCCGGATTCATCGGTCAGTTCAAAAAAATCTTCACTGATACTCATGCGCTGAGAATGATTCAGCCGGTCCGAATTCAGCCTGAAATGCGGGATGCCTTTGCTTTTCAGATAATCAAAAAAAATATCGATGTTGTAAAAATCCCGGGAATGGGTAATGCATAGAATCATGGAGCCGTTGTATTAAAAAAGGAAACTTAAAATGTAAGTTTCCCTGTAAATTATGTTAATGTATGGTCACAGATTCATTAAACATTCTGTGCATCATCATCTCCATCCGACGGGTATTTCATCGTATGCATCATATCCTGTGTAGGTTTCGTTACGGTATCTGCAACTTTAGAGGTAACGACATTGTCCTGCGTAGCTAAAGTAACGTCACCACCCCCTTTGATTTTTTCAGGATCCTGGATCTGTTTTTCTAAAAACGATGCGAAAAAAGGCTTCTTTTTTGAATTCTTATTTTTCATATGATTTAATTTTGATTGTATTAATGATTATGGGTTTGGAGTATGGGGATCATCTCCCGGCGGTACCGGATCATATCCGCCGTCATCGCTGTCGGAAGGATATTTCAGGGTAATTGGCCCGTCAATGGTCGGAGAGGTCACGGCATCTCTTTCCGGGATGGTGATCAGATCGGTCTTTGGTGTTGTGGCTCCGCCCTGAATGCCTTCAGGATGCTCGATCTGTTTCTCCAGAAACGAAGCAAAAAACGGTTTTTTGTCTTTCTTTTTCATAAGGTTTGTAATTTGAATGGTTGTTTGGTTTGGCTTTACAGTTCGTTTCCGCCTTCATCACTGTCTGACGGATATTTCATGCTTACAGTATCTTCTCCCGGTTTGGTAAGGCTGTCGGCCAAAGGTGCGGTTACCGCATCTTTAAGAACCCCGGTGGAAGTATCGGATCCTCCTTTCACTTGTTTCGGATCCTGTACCTGCTTCTCCAGAAAAGAAGCGAAGAAAGGTTTTTTGGTATTTTTATTTTTCATGATCGGATTGGATTATTTTAAACGGTTATTGAATTCCGACGTCTGACCCTGTCAATTCAGTTTTTCCACTTTTAAAATGAAGGCCTATTAATTCCGGGAAAACCGGTTAATGATCAAAACGGCAGGATATATTCTGTTTAATCCAGATCTTCAGCGGCATCGCTGTCTGACGGATACCTCATCGTTACGGCATCATAATTCGGAGCCGTTACGTTATCTTTAAGAACTCCGGTGACCGTATCGTTTTCAGGTAAAGTAATGGTCCCCGAGCCGCCTTTAATTTTTTCAGGATCCTGAATCTGCTTTTCAAGGAAAGAAGCAAAAAAGGGCTTTTTAGTTTTTTTGTTTTCCATAGTATTAATATTTAGTGATTTAGAAGTCACTAAAGTATTAAAAAAATTCACACTAAAAAGAATAAACTTCTATTTTAAGAAAATTTTAACAAATTAAGATCAATAATAAATTATACTAAGCAATATTTAAAAATTCTTTGACGATTTTTGCAAAATCAACAGGATTTTCGGCCTGTACCCAGTGACCTGCATTTTTTACGGTAACGAATTCCGCTTTCGGGAACTGCTGCCTGATGGCAAACTGGTCCTGCGGAAGAATATAATTTGATTTTTCTCCGGCGATGAATAAAGTTTCCCCATCGAATATTCCGAATCTGACGGCATTGGAAACAAATTCGCTGTACTTTTCAGCTAAAGTTTTCAGGTTGAATCTCCAGTTCAGCTTTTTATTTTCATCCCAGTACAGATTCTTCGTCAAAAACTGGATGGTGGATCGCTCCGGGATGTACTGACTCAATACGGCCTCTACCTCGTTTCTGGAATTCACCGTATTGAAATCCACCGTTTCGAGTGCTTTGATGATTCCCTGGTGATGCGGCGGATAAGCTTTCGGGGAAATATCGACCACGATCAGTTTTTCAACCTTTTCAGGATACTTTATGGCAAATTGCATCACGGCTTTTCCTCCTAAAGAATGTCCCAGGATATGGGCTTTTTCCATCCCGTAATGCGCCATGTAGCGAAGAATATCGTCCGCCAGGTCATCGTGAGACATCTCTCCGGAATGGAAGCTTCTTCCGTGGTTCCGCAGGTCGATAAGATGGGTCGGCATTTGTTCCCCGAAATCTTTCCCGAAGGTTCCCCAGTTGTCCAGCATTCCGAATAAGCCGTGGAATACCAGCAATGGGATGGATGAAAGGTTTTCGCCGAATATTTTTGAATTTAGGATTTGCATAATAACGTCTTTAGATAGGGTTGGAAGATGAATGCTGGAAGCTGGAGGTTTTCGGAGATGAAAATTTCAGCTTTTGGCATTTTAAATTGTTCTTACTGTTTTTGGTTGGGTGATGGGTGCGGGATGATGGAAGTTTGCGGAGGTGAAATTTTTAATTTTTCCTTTAACAACATAAACATCACTATAAACTTTGTGCTCATTAACCTCGAGCTTCCAGCATCCATCACCCAGCCTAATTACCATTTCGCCAGTCTCTTTAAATAAGCCTGAACCGTATTCTCCAATCCCATATACAAAGCTTCCGAGATCAATGCATGGCCGATGGAAACTTCCAGCAGATTCGGGATATGGTCGGCAAAATACTTTAAATTGTCTAAACTTAAATCGTGCCCGGCATTGATGCCCAATCCGTATTTCGTTGCCAGAACTGCCGTATCGTAATACGGTTTGATGGCCGCTTCTTTATTTTGGGGAAAATATTTTGCGTAGGCTTCGGTATACAATTCAATGCGGTCGGTTCCTGTTTTTGCGGCATATTCTACCAATTCGGGAGCCGGGTCCAGAAAAACGGAAGTCCTGATCCCCGCATTTTTAAATTCGGCAATAATCTCGGTAAGGAAATCGAAATGCTTTTTAGTATCCCAGCCGGCATTGGAAGTAATGGCGTCGTCTGCATCGGGAACCAGCGTTACCTGTTCCGGTTTTACCTCCAGCACCATATCGATAAAGGGCCGGTGGGGATTCCCTTCGATGTTGAATTCTGTAGTCACCAGCGGTTTCAGGTCGTAAACATCTTTCCGGGTAATGTGTCTTTCGTCCGGCCTCGGGTGGATGGTAATTCCCTGTCCGCCGAACTGTTCGATCTTTACGGCGGCTTCTGTTACGCTGGGGGTTTCTCCTCCCCTGGCATTTCTGATGGTTGCAATTTTATTAATGTTTACGCTTAGTTTTGTCATAGGTAATGATAAATTTTAATCGGGCCTGAAAACAGTGATCTTCCTGAAAATTCACGGTATTTGATAACCCGTCAATATCAATCCTGCTGCCGGTCCCGCCTGGTGATTATACGGATACAAAGCTATTGATAAAATACAGATTTCAAAAATGAAAATAAGGTTTTCCTTCCTGAGATTTCGCATGGAATCCCATAGATCGGAAACCCTAGATCTTTACCTGCATCACTTCAAGATCAAATGCTTTGGATGCTACCAGCAGATGGTCGAAAATATCGGACTGGATCTGTTCGAACCTCACCCACTCCGTATCATTGGTAAACGAATAAATCTCCAGCGGAAGTCCCTGCGGGGTAATGTTCAGCTGGCGCACCATGATCGGGCTTTCTTTATCCAGTTCGGGGATCCTTTCAATATATTTCTGGGCATAAATCCTGAAAACCCCGATGTTGGTCAGCTGCCTTCCGTTGATGATTTCTTCCTTATGCGCCATGTTTTCTTTTTCCTTTTTCATATTCAGAGAACTTTCTTCGAGGTATTCTGAAATAAGGTTAATGTTTTTTAACCGCTGGATATCGTTATCCATCAGGAATTTAAACGAATTGATGTTAAAATAAATCGATTTTTTGATCCGTCTCGTCTTTTTCTCCGAAATCACCTGCAGGTTTCTGATCTCCGTAGTCAGAAGGTCATACGTCGGAATCGTGGAAAAGGTCTTGTCGAAATTATTGATCCTGGTCGTCAGAAGGTTGATTTCCGCAATATTCCCTTCGACATTATACTTCGGAATGCTCACCCAGTCCCCTACTTTCAGGTTCTTGGAGGTGGCTACGTGCAGCCCGGTAACGAACCCCAGGATGGTGTCCCTGAAAACCAATACCAGAACCGCCGTTATGGCCCCGAGACTTCCGACGATGGTGGTGCCTTTGATTCCGAAAACTACACAGAGGCCCACAACCGAGAAGATGAAGATCCCTAAAATTTTCACGGTTTCGGAAATGGCATTCAGTGCCATGATTTTATAGTAATCCTGTTTAATGACGAAATAATTCCTGAAAGCCGTGAGTCCCCGGTAAAGCATGCCAGCAAAGATCATTACGATTCCCAGATTAACGGATCTAATAAGAAATATGGTTGTATCTTTTAAAGCACCAACAAAAATTGATTCGTGAATACCTCCAATTATTAGAAGTGATATTAAATGAGCAAAAGAATTAGTAATTTTTGAAGCGTATATAGAATGTATAATTGGATACTTTTCTTGATTTTGAAAACCTCGAAAAACAATATTAATAATTATCTTTAAAATAAAATCAATAATCAAAAATAAGAAACATAATAAAGTTATTTTTAAAATTATGTGAAAAATCCATGCAAAACCATTAGGTGAAATTTTAATAATATAAATATAAAGTTGCTCGCTAAATTCTTGTATAAAACTTTTAGTTTCTTTTAATTGATCTTTCATTTAATATAAATTTAGAATTTTCTAAAGATTGATTATCGTTAACAAATATAATTATAAAATTAAAGCCTATCTCAATATTGAGATAGGCTTTAATTTTATAAACGTAATTTTAACAAGTTATATCATGGTATGGATAAATTGTTTCATTATCATGTACCCAATCTTGAATTACTTCAAGAGAGTTTGCTCTCCATTCTCTACAGGTGCTTTCGCCTAAAATAGGACATGTATATCCCGTATAAGTATGTTGACCAACATAGTGACCTTGGTAATAATAATTAACAGTTATTGAACAAAATTTCCGACCAGCAGGATCTTCGCTACTTTCTTCAGCAACAACTTTAAAACTGTCAACTTTTTGTTCTTCTTTAATTTTGGCTTTAAGAGTTTTAACTGTTTTTTTTACTTTGTCCCTATGTCCTCCATTACCTGGATTAGCAAAAACAAAAGATGTCATCATAAAAATAGTCATTAGGCTTAATAAAAAGTTTTTCATAAGTATTAATTTTTTTGTTAACAAAACAAAATTAGTAATCTTTAAATTAAAAAACAAAAAAAATAATTAAATCTATACAAAATACTAACAATCTTTAAAAATAATTACTATTTTTACAAAAAAAAGCCATTTTTATTTAAAAAATTAACTAAAATTAAATATTTTATTTAAATCAAATTAAAAAAATTATAATTTAATTAAAACATTTATAAATCCTTTTAAAAACGGGATTTTCCACCATAATCTATCTTAAAATTTTATGGATTATTTAAAATTTAATTAAAATAATAAAATATTTAACAATAAAATCACTAATTTAGTATTCTAATTAAAAAAACTAAAGCTTATGAAAAAGTTTAATCTTCTCTTCATTTTCATTGTTCTTTTATCATTGGGAGCCTGCCGTTCGGAAGCTGATACTCCTGCCGAAATGACCATCGACAATACCGTAAAAACAGGGAAAGTCACTGGAAAGGTCATGTCGCAAAACGGAGTAAAGCCCATCGGAGGTGCCTCGGTCTTTACGTTTGATGAAAAGTATAAGATCTACTATACGACTTCGGATGCCGATGGGAATTTTACCCTGGAAGCCCCTGTAGGAACCCATACCTTCCATATTCAGACCGGTAACGGAAGCAACTTCCGGACGGAAATTTCCGCTACGGTGAAAAACAACGAAACCCTGAGCCTGGATGCCGCACAGACCAAGCTGAACCAGGTGGCTAAGATCGCTTACGTAAAAGGAAGCTATGACAAAATCGAAGACATTATTCTGAGCCTCGGATACACCGCCACCGAGATCACCAATAATGACCTTACCAGCCTGCCAACACTTGCCCAGTATGACATCATCTTCCTGAACTGCGGTTCCAGAAACAACTACTCTACCAATCCAACCCTGTATGCCGCCGCCGAAGCCAACTTAGCTATTTTTGTGGCCAACGGAGGAAGTATCTATGCTTCCGACTGGGATGTTTCCTATCTGGTAGGCGGCACCAGCAATACCAGTGTTTGCGCACCGGCCGGCGGATTTGTACCCGACTCGAAACTATGTTCCAAAAATATCGGGACGGTAGGAAACATCGGAGCAACCGTCAACAATGCGGGACTTACGACTGCCCTTGGCTTCAATACCCTGAATATTAATTACGACCTGGCGGCCTGGCAGAAGATCATCACTTATGATCCGGCCTACTGGGAAGTCCTGGTAAAAGAAACCGCCACCAATGATGCGCTGATGATCCGGACGAACCACTTCTCGGCAACCGGATTGCCGACAACACCAATCGGTAACGCACCGACGACTACCTTTACCACGGTCTGCATTACCCTTCCCGGAAATATCCAGATCAGCCTTTCCGTTCCTCAGGCCATCGTACCGTATCTGGTGGCATTGGGTGCTACCGTAGGGCCGTGCTCGGGATCGGCAAACAGCGGATATATTTACTATACTACTTTCCACAATCACGCCAGCGGAAACATCGGAAATGCCGGAGTGATCCTGCAGTATGTGATCCTGAATCTTTAATAAATCTCAACTTAAATAAAAAGCGGCTTTCAGAAAAGTCGCTTTTTTTATATCTTGCATCGTATAATCAAATCTCATGGACGTCGTATTAATTGAAATTCTCTGCCTGGTCTTGCTGTTCCTGGGAATCCTGGGTACCTTCCTTCCCATATTGCCCGGATTGCTGTTAAGCATCTGCGGACTGCTGATCTATAAATTCGGAACCGATGCGGACTTATCAATGATCTACGTCTGGGCATTTGTGATCTTAACGGCAGCTTCGGTCGTTCTCAATTATGTGATTCCGGCAAAGACGAATCAAAGGTACGGAGGAACCCGCTGGGGAAGCATAGGCTCAGTTGTCGGGACTATTGTCGGGATGTTTTTACCGATTCCTCTGGGATTTCTGGTGGGCATGTTTGCCGGTGTATTTATCGGGGAACTTCTTCATGACAGCAAAGATATGACGAAGGCCTGGCAATCGACCAAAGGTGCCTTTATCGGATTCATGTACGGAACGGGATTCAGCCTGGTCGTTGGGATAGCCATGTTTTTGGTAGTACTTCTGGATATGCTGAATATTATTTAAAAATAAATTATGATACTTTATAAAGCCGTTATTTTAGGTGTGGGTTCGATGTTTTTAATGAACTGCCATGCTCAGAAAAAAGACAACACGATAAAAATGGGAAACAGTAAAACGGGCGTGACCAGGACGACTGCTGCCAACGGGGAAATCCTTTATTTCAAGGAAGGCGAAAACCGGTTCCTGAAAGAATACCAGATGAACGTTACCTTCAAAGGGATTTCCGAGGACAGCAGGTGCCCGAAAAACGTCAACTGCATCTGGGCAGGGGTTGCCGTGGCACAGGTTGAAATAATGGGAACGGCGACCCGGCCAATGACGCTGCAAATTGCTACCCTTGATAACCAGGCCAGAAACTACCATTCGTCCGCTTCATTCAACGGATATACGGTTTCACTGGCCGAGGTTCAGCCTTATCCGGACGGCATTGACGGTGCCAAAGCGCTGAAAGGGCAATATGTGATTGGAATTACCATTAAAAAAGGAGAAACTCCGTCATCTACCACGAAATAGGTTTTTTCCCTTTTGAAACAAGATATTCATTGATTTTGGAAAAAGGCCGGCTTCCGAAAAATCCCCGGTGAACGGAAAACGGGGAAGGGTGCGCCGATTTTAAGATAAAATGTTTGGCCGGATCAATAAGTTCGGCCTTTTTTTGTGCAAAAGCTCCCCAAAGTACAAAGACGACATTTTCCTTTTTATCCGAAATTTCTTTAATGATGTAATCGGTGAACTGCTCCCAGCCCAGGTCTTTATGGGAATTCGGGGAATGGGCCCGGACGGTTAAAGTGGCATTCAACAGTAAGACGCCCTGCTTGCCCCAGTCGTCCAGTTCTTTGGATGTTCTCACCACGCCGACATCATCTTTTAATTCGATAAAAATATTTTTCAACGACGGCGGTGCCGTGACCTGTTCGGAAACGGAGAAGCAAAGGCCGTTCGCCTGGTAATCGTTATGGTAAGGATCCTGACCGAGAATCACCACTTCAATATCATCAAAAGGGGTAATTTCCAGCGCCCTGAAAATCTGGCTTTTCGGCGGGAAAACTTTTGTTGCAGCATATTCCTGCTTTACTTTTTCCCAGAGGTTGGTAAAATAAGGGGTATTTTTTATTGGGGCTAAAACTTCGGTCCAGGTCATAATTTTAATTTGAAAATTTGAAAATGGTTTAATCTGAAAATGAATCTTCCTGATCGTTTTTTATTAATTTAAAATATTCGTTGAAGAAAACAGCTGTCTCATCCTGAGGAATATCATAAGGTTCGCTGAAGGTAATATCAATTTTCTTGCCTTTATCATTATGACTATCTGATATTACTTTTAAAGCAGATTGATGATTTCCGAATGATTATTGGTAATATAGGTAATCAAATATCGGTTTTCAAAATTTTCAAAGAAAATATACCAGGATGTCGAAGAATTTGCTTTGTAAAATATGTAATTTGATCCCAATTCCAATAGATGTTCAGGTGTACGTCTTTTAGGATATAAGTTGATTTTATGATCAATAAAATCGATCAGTTTTTCAATATAGCTTACTGAAGATTCAAATGTAGAAAAATAATTTTTCTGAAACAGTAAAACAGCCAGTTCATTCAGATATCCTGTTATTTCCGGTAAATACTGAACTGTTATTTTTTCCAGGGTAATGTTTGGAGGAAATCTGTACTACGCTTTTTTATTTCTTCTCCTGAAATTCCCCGTTCCCATTCCTTTTCAAAATCAAAGTTTTCCCTTTTGCGGATCTTGTTAAGTTCCGCAATAATGAATGGATTTTCAAGAGAATTGATCCATTTGATAAGCTCGCTTTTTTCGGAGGACAGATTCATTGTGTTTCAGTTTACTGATCCAAAGATAATGATTTTACAAATTACCTGATATCGGTCTTCAGGCTGAAAACCATATTTTCCGGAAACCCTTCATCTTCCCTTCCCTCTTCCGGTATGAAATGATGCTTTAAAAGAAGCTGTCTGGAATTTTCATTATCCTGGTGCGTTATGGCCAGGATTTCATCGAGATGCAGCCCCCGGAAAGCAAAATCGGTCACGGCAGCCAAAGCTTCCGACATGATGCCTTTTCTGTGATATGCCGGCAATAATTCATAGCCCACCTCAGCCACTTTCAGGTCTTCAGAAAAATTCCACAGGCAGATGGTTCCGATAAGGTGAGACTGGTCTTTCATTGAAATGCCCCAGTAAAAGGTCTGGTTGTTTTTAGTGCGTTCTTTAATCGTCAGGATAAACTGCAGGGCGTCATAATTGTTTTTGGGCGAATTTCTCCGCACAAATCTATTGATGACTTCATTGCTTCTGATTTCCAGAATATCTTCAACATGGCTCTCGTTGATATCCATTAAAGATAATCGTTCTGTGTATAACTTCATAAGGCAGTTTAGGGTATTTGCTTAAGGTTCAGATATTTTTTCCTTCCGAAGGTCACATAATATAATCCGAAAAAAGGATTTCTGCCGGCCAGATTATAACGTAAGCTGTCACCGGAACCGATTTCAAGATGAATTTCATTGGAAATACACCAATCGATTTTAGCTTTTAAAACGTATTTTCCGGCACCCACTTCGAAATTTTTTGATTCACCGTTTTTGATCTCACCTATTTTCTTATTGTCCAGATGGATTTCCACTGATCTCAGATAATTTGAAAATTCATAAGAACGGTTAATAATAATTTCTCCCATTGGTTTTATTTTTTTTTAAATCTGTTTTCATCAAACAAAATTATCTGTAAAATTATCATTTTCAAATCTCCAAATTAACTCATTTTCAAATTAGATTCACATTTTCTCACTAAATTTGCAGGGTGTATATAAATAAAGAAGATTTAAACGAATTAGAGTTTCCGCAATTGCTCGCGGAAATATCTCCTTTTGCATATTCCCCGAAGACGCGGGAAAAGATTCTTGAGCTCCGCCCGATGGAAATCGGGGAGGCCGAAATTTCCCTGAAAAAAACGTCCGAATATCTTTCGAGTTTTGAGAGTTCGAATGCGGTTCCTTTTGATGAATACGAAGACATTGAAAATGAACTGAAGCTGATGCTCATCGAGAATTACCGTCTGGAGAACAGTGCTTTCATGAAAATCAAGACGCTGACGGAGCAGATCGGAAAACTGCAGAAGTTCTTCCCGACCATGCCGGAGACCTTTCCTACACTGATGGAAGACGTGCTGGTGCTGGAATTTAAAAAGGAAATCATTGATAAGGTAGATAAAGTCTTTAACCGTTTCGGAGAAGTGAAAAGTGAAGCTTCCTCCGTCCTGAAAGAATTGCGCGCGGAAATCCAGGTGGCCAAAAAAGCCATCCAGGAAAATTTCAACCGCGCTTTATTCAATTACGGGCAAAGTGAATTCCTGGATGACATCCGTGAAACGATTATCGACGACCAAAGGGTGCTGGCCGTAAAATCCGGATTCAAGAAAAGGGTTGCGGGAAGAGTCCTGGGGCTGTCCAAGACAGGATCGATTACCTATATTCAGCCGGATTCCGTAGTCAAGCATTATTTCAAGCTGAAGGAAAGCCAGGAAGAAGAGAAAAAAGAGATCGATAAGATCCTGAGAAAATTAACGGCCGAACTCGCCGAGTTCCAGCCTCAGCTCTGGAGATACCAGAAATATATTTTCGACCTTGACCTGACGAGGGCCAAATCGAAATTTGCCGAACTGATCAACGGGGTGCTTCCGAAAATCAACCGTCATAAAACGTTGCGGTTAAGAGAAGCGTTCCATCCGCTTCTTTTCCTGAGAAACAAAGCGCAGAACAAAACGATTTTCCCCCAGACACTCAGCTTAACGGATCATAACCGGATCATCTGTATTTCCGGGCCGAACGCGGGAGGAAAATCCATCACGCTGAAAACCGTAGGATTGCTTCAGCTGATGATCCAGAGCGGCATCCTGGTTCCGACGCATCCGAAGTCGGAAATGTTTTTCTTTGATAAGATCATGACCGATATCGGCGACAATCAATCCATTGAAAACCATCTTTCCACCTATTCTTCCCGACTGAAGAAAATGGGCGGGATCATCCGTGAAGCCGATGCGAACACGCTTCTGCTGATTGATGAATTCGGGACGGGTTCCGACCCTGAGCTGGGTGGTGCTTTAGCCGAAAGCTTCCTTGAGTTTTTCTACGACAAGAAAAGTTTCGCGATCATTACCACCCACTATACCAATATCAAACTGGTAGTGGAACAGCTTCCGAATGCTGAGAATGCGGCCATGCTCTTCAATGAAGAGACGCTGGAGCCGATGTACAAACTGGAAGTGGGACAGGCGGGAAGCTCATTTACTTTTGAAGTGGCGGAGAAAAATAAAATCCCGAGATTCATCATCCACTCCGCGAAGAAAAAAGTGGAACATGATATCGTGAACCTCGATAAAACCATCGTTAAGCTTCAGCAGGAAAAATATGAAGTCGAAAAACTGAAAACCGATCTTGCCGAAAGAAAAGAATCCGTTGAAGACAAACGGGACAACCTCCAGAAACTGAACGAACAGCTTCAGCAGAAGCTCTACAATTTCCAGAAGCTGTATGAAGAGGAACACCGGAAATTACAGTTCGGCAATAAGATCGAAGCATTTATCGACAGCTATGTGAAAGGAAAATCCAGGAAGGATGTCGTTAAAGATTTTGTAAAGATCCTCGAACAGGAAAAATTCAGGAAGATCGGAGCCGATAAGGACGAAAGCAAACGCCTGCAGGTGGTAAAACGCAAAATTACCCAACAGCTGAAGAAAGAGGACGTGATTGATAAGATTGCAGAGACCAACGAAAAGCTGGAAGAAAAACGCAAAACCGACCGTGAACTCTGGATGAAAATCGGGCAACGGGTTCGAATTACCGGAAGTACCAGCGTGGGAACCATTGAAAAAATCTCAAGGAATAAAGTCATTGTAAATTACGGAACGTTCAAAACGACCATCAACGCGGATGAGCTGGAAAGGATTTAATTATGGATCATGACGGTAAAAACGCAGATTACATTTAAGGATTTTCTGATGTTTCACCTCAAAAGTTCCTTCCCAAGACTGATTGCCTTTTTACTGATTCTCCTGGTGGCATTTATTCTCAAGGAATCGACGGACGTCACTACGGAAAACAATCTGTTACACTCGGTTCCGATGTGGTTCGGTATTCTGCTTGGATTTATGGTTATCCGGTCTTTTTTCAGCATCCGGTTTGCTTTTAATTCGAACAGGAATATTCAGGAAAGGATCGATTATACTTTTACCGGGGAAAACATCCATATCCGGGGAGAGACGTTCGAAGAAGATTTCACCTGGAGCTCCGTTTATAAGGTCAAAGAGCTTAAGGACTGGTTTCTGATCTACCAGAATGCACAGGTCATGAATATGGTGCCGAAAAAGTTTTTTACAAGAGAGCAGGTTTCAGAGCTTAGAACTCTTATTGAAATCAATAAGGTAAAAGCGAAACTCAGAGAAGATTAATCCTGTAAAAAATAAGAGAATCCGCCTCCGTTGTGAGGCGGATTCTTCTTTATTTAACGTGAATTCGACTGTATTCCATTTGTATTTGGTTGTCATTAAGTTTAAATAATAAAGCTAAGGCTATTTGAAAAACTTTATCAAAGTTCAGAACTTTGACAAAGTTGAAATGATTCGTTTGATCATCAAGACCTTAATCGTAGTTCTGACAAGAGAAACTTCCGGCTTCCATCTTCCAACCGGTTAATCAGGAGTTTTCTTCGAGCTCATGTTATTTAAACTTCTCCATCTTATTTTTTAATAAATTTCAGCTTTGTAACATGGTCTTTGTTTTTAACCTGAATAAAATAAATCCCTTTTACCAGATCACGTACGTTAACGGTCTGATCAGAAATTTTTCCTTTCCTCAGTAATTGTCCGGCTGCATTGTAAATTTCAAATTCAGTTCCGTCAGTTCCCGGAATATTTAAAACATCTGATGCCGGATTGGGATAAATGCTGATATTCCTCTGTTCACGGACTTCGTTGGCCGAAAGATTTGCCGGCGTTAATAAATAGACTCCGTAATCCTCCACTTCACCATAGCTGAAAGTTCCGCAGGCCGAACTAGTAAACGTTTCACTGATCATTACCCTCATGTTCACCCCACAAGCAGTTCCTGTTTGGAAAGCGAACGGCGGAACGTTAAATGTGGAAGTGGCAGCAGATGAAGATGAAGCACCTGACGAAAGCATCATTTCCGTTGAATCAAAAATACCGTCGCCGTTAAAATCGATCCAGGCTCTTACGAAAACGGGATTCGGAGAACCCGTCCATGTTTTGGAAACGGAAATCTGGTTGCCCGTACTGCCGATCATCAGCTGTACTTTCCGTGCAGGATCGGGCCGGTAATCCGTATAACTGGAAGTCCCGGAATTGCTGATCATGGGAGAAATGCCGCTGCCCGTGGGTGTAACCGTTACGTTGGACATATAAGCAACATTCGGATTTACAGAAGATCCCGAACAATAGTTCAGGAACATCGTGGTAAACAATACGGAAGGCGACCACGCACTCGTTGAAGGAGAACCGGTGCATACTTTTGCCACCTGTACTTCGTAGGTTGTACACGGCATTAAAGACGTTATCGTAAAAGCGTTAACAGAAACCTGATTAACGGTGACCCACGCAGAAGCCGGATATAATCTGAATCTTACCATATACGAAGTCACCGTCGGGTCATTTGTCCAGGAAACGGTACCGGTGGTCATGGTAATATTCGAAACCTGTACATTGGCGGGCGAAGTATCGCAGAGATAGCAGTGTCGGGGATCTCCCTCCGATGGGTTTCTGCTTTGAAAAAATGAAATTCCTGAAAGGAAAATAAAGAAAAAAAGGAGTTGTTTTGTCATATTTAATGGTTTAAATCGTTTCCTGAAGTTATTAAGTACCCTAAAGATAAGTAATAAATCACAATGTTTAGTTTTATTATATTTGAAAGATGATCAAAAACCTTAAAATCCTACGGATCTTTTACCTGAAACTGCTGGTTCCTGCTTTGCTGTTTTCATCACTGCTGGCTTTTCAGACGGGTTTCAGCATCCGTAATTTCGGATTCTGCTTTTCTGTATTTTTTCCGGCGTTCCATTTTTTAATTTATGAATTGAGACTGAAGAATGAATATGCCTTTTTTGCCAATTTCGGATTTTCCAGGCCATTCCTCTGGATCACTACCTTTTCAGCCGGTTTTATGATTCATCTGATTTCCAAATTCCCATGAGTAAACTTCACATCGACAGTATTACAAAATCCTACGGGCCGGAAAAAGTTTTACAGGATGTTTACCTTACTTGTGAAACAGGGCAAATTGTTGCTTTACTGGGAAAAATCGGTTCGGGGAAATCAACCTTACTTCAGATTGTTTTCGGCACCATGAAAGGTGACACCCAGTTTATTAAGTTGAATGACAAGGTGCTTACCAGGCAATCCGACAGAAGACAAAAAATCGCGTACCTGCCGCAACAGCCGATGTTTCCGAAAAACACCAAAATTAAAAATCTGATTCCTTTATTCTGTAATCCTGAGAATACCCGTAAACTTTTTAATTCTGATTTCCTTCAACCTTTATTAAACAGGACGACCCGTAATCTTTCCGGTGGCGGAAGGAAAATGGTTGAGCTCCTGACGGTCATCCATTCCGAAGCTGAATTTATTCTGCTGGAACAGCCGTACAGCGGACTCTCACCTATACTCACAGAACAGGTAATGAAAATGATAAAAGAAATATCCAGGGAAAAAGGATTTATCATTTCAGATTTTATGAACGAATTTGCGCTGGAAATCGCTGATGAAATTTATCTTCTCAGGAATCGTTCCTTAAGGCATATTAAAGATTTAAATGAATTACAACAGCATTATTATCTGCCGAAAAGCATTTAATTTATATATTTGGACTGTCAAAAAAATTTCATAATGATTTCCATACCTAAAGCATTTTATCTCTCCGTCTTCAGTCTGTTTTCAGTGGCTCTTGCCAAGGGCCAGAATAAAGTGCCTTTCGGGGTGGTAAAAGCAGAGGAAGGCTACGCCATGGTACGGGTGCATAAGGAGGATTACCGGAAAATCATCGATAAGATCCGCATGAAAACGGGTGATGTTTTTATTTATGAAAAGCCGGCACCGGGGGAAACCGAGTGGATCTGGATCAGATACCCCGAAAGAGAAGACACCGAAAAACCTTTCGTCCGGTACGACAGCATTACCAAAGAAGGCATGGTGAATAAAAACCGGGTGGTTTTCGTAGACAAGCTGCCGCAGTTTACCCCTTCCAAATCCAAGAACGGGAAATCCCTGATCTTCACCGATGATTCCAATCCTAAAATCCCGGGGAACCAGAGAACGAAAGTCATCATTGACGTTTACCCTTCGTATGCGAAAATCAAAAAGCAGGAAAAAGATGCGGAAGGAAATATCGTAAAAGTGGATAAGGTAAAAGCCTGGGGCGTGGGAAAAGAACTTCCTGAAGATTTAACCGAAATCAAATCCGTACGGGTTCAGCAGCCGGGAAGAGGATCCGTTTTCGTAAGAGATGCCATCAAAAACATGTTCCAGCCCACGATGGATTTTAATAATGTGGGCGTAACGGCCATCGATAACGACCATATTTTCCTGTACATGATCAACGGTTCCGGCCAAAACCGCTATACCACCATCTGGACCATCAAACAGGGAAAGGCCGAAAGCCAGATCATTTTCAAAAACCCTGAATAATTCGCCAATAATCATTACTTTTGTCAACGGAAAGCCTTTGTATCCGCTTAACGGCTGTACCCGGGGCTTCCCGGAAAACGGTTCTGCTTAACTGCAGATTAATAGGGAATCGTGTGCAAATCACGAACTGTCGCGCAACTGTAAGTAACTGAAGTCTTTATTAATAATCCACTGTCCGGAATAGGGATGGGAAGGAAATAAAGATGTTACAAGTCAGGAGACCTGCCTTTTTCCTTACCATAAAACTTTCGCGATTTGAAGTTTATTGACCAGACGGATACCGGAGATTCCTTTCTCTGATTTTACTGTTGTGTCGATCTGTTTCATTTCGCTTTAATTTAATAATGAAATATGACGACAGAAGAAAGAATTGAAACGTCCGAAACCCGGATTTTTAAAGCCGTTTTTCCCAATACGACCAACCATTATGATACCCTGTTCGGAGGCACGGCCATGCAGCTGATGGACGAAGTAGCCTTTATCGCAGCCACCCGCTTTGCCAGAAAACGTGTGGTGACGGTAAGCAGCGACAAGATCGATTTCAAAAGGTCGATTCCGGCAGGAACCATTGTGGAACTGATCGGAAAAGTAGTACACGTCGGCAAAACCAGCTTAAAAGTAAACGTGGAAATTTATACCGAGCAGATGTACTCTTACGAAAGAGAACGGGCCATCGTAGGCGATTTTACTTTTGTGGCCATCGACGAATTCAAAAAACCGATCCAAATCCTTTAAAAGTTCCGGCAGCTTACAGCGGCCGAAACCTATACTTTTCAATATTTTTTAATCTTTTCCGGTGGGCTTTGCCCGCCGGAATTTTTATTTTAACAGGAATTTGATAGTATTCACTTACCTTCAATAAGTTGATATAAATTCGATAATCAACCCCGGGTTTCACCCAGGGTTATGATCATGATGCTCCTCCGGGGCAGACTCACTTTGCTATTGCTTTATACTCTATTTAATGCCAAATCCTATTCTATCCTGTTATCTTTTCTCCGAGTTCACGTTCATCTAAATAATGACAAAAAGAACTTCCAGCCTCGCATTCAATCCCTCTATTTCACCACTTTTTCCGTTTCCAGATTTTTAATCAGCAGCAGCCGGAAGGCTTCTCCCAATTCATCTGAGGCCCGGCTGATGGCATTTTCGAGCATATTCCGGATCTGCTTTTCGGTAACGCCGGCTTCGGTCCAGCTTTTCCCCGACGTATGCGAATTCAGGATGAAAGGCATAATCCGGTCGATCGCACAGGCAAAAATGGCATCCGGCGTCTGCTCTTCTTCGAATTCCAGCCACAAATTGAAAAATTCAGACCGCAGCGGATCATCCAGAATTCTGAAAATCTTTTGGGCAGAGATTTTTTCCCGCTCAAATTTCCCTACCATGGCCGCTTCGTCAAATATGAAGGTGTCTCCGGCTTCAATTTCTACAAGGTCATGAATCGAGAGCATCCGGATCACCCTTAATAAATCGATATCCGCCCGGTTCCTGGCATACGGGAAAAGAATCTGGGCCAGAATGATAATCTGCCAGGAGTGTTCCGCTGTATTTTCGCGCCTGGAATCATCGGCATTGTAATTTCTCCGCTGTACATTTTTCAGGGCGTCCACCGCCAGGATAAAATCGATTTCTTTCTGGATCTTCATTGTTCGTTCTGTTTACTTAATGTAATTTTTACAAAAATACGGCTTTTGACGATAGTCTTTATCCAATTTGAGTCTGATATGATCGTGGTTTTAGATTTACTGATTTGTGAGAGAAAGTCCCTGAACTTTCTATGTAACCCATTTAAAACCTCAGGATATCATGTTTTTAGTACGGGAGATTAATCGTACTTTTAAGGTAAATATTCAGTATGGCTCCGAAATTCAATTATCCGGCAGAAATCAAGGGAAAAAGAAAATTATATTCATTGCTTAATGGGGTAAAGGATCCGTTGGCGGTGATCAGCGGAAACCACGACATCTACGGTGACAGCTATTACCTGAGAGCTTCCTTTACGGATAAAAAATTTATTTTTACCCAGGATAAGGAGTTTATCGAATATATCTTAAAGCAGAACCATAAAAACTACTTCAAATCGGAAATACAGGCCGTGACCCTCGGCAAATACCTGGGAAACGGCCTGCTGACCAACAACGGTAAAGACTGGCTCCAACAGCGGCGGCTGATCCAGCCGGGCTTCAGCAAGGCCAAAATCGCGAATCTCGTTTCCATTATGGACGAGGAAACCGATAAGGCATTTCAGCCATTCGATCAGGAACCGGAAACCGATCTCTATGACTTTTTCCATACGCTGGCTTTCAACATCGTGGCCAAAACCCTCTTCAGTTCGGATATTGAAGAAACCGAAATAAAGGAACTGGGAAAAATCATTACCGAAGTGCAGGAAGTTTTCGCGAAGGAAGTAAGGCTGCCGTTCTATACCCAGATCCTGAAAGCAGTAGGTGTTATCGGGAAAACCATCAGAAAAAGCGAAAGATCTAAAGCTATTATCCAAAGCGTACTGGATAAACGGCGGAATTCGGGAGAGGAAAAAAACGACCTGCTGGATATGCTCATCCAATCCAGGTATGAAGACACCGGGCTTCCGATGTCTGACCAACAGCTCGTCGATGAAATGCTGATTCTTTTTATTGCCGGGCATGAAACCACCGCCAATGCGTTGAGCTTTATCTTTTTTGAAATCAGCCAAAATCCTGAAGCGGAGGAAAAATTAAGGCAGGAAATTGCAGAGGAAGGGGAAAATGCCTTTACTACCGAAAGCCTGATGAAGAAATCTTTCACCATCAACATTATTAAAGAGGCGATGCGGCTCCACTCTCCTGCCTGGGCCATGGACCGGCAGGCACTGGAAGACGACCGTTTCAAAGAATATTCCTGGGAAAAAGGAACTTTAATCATCCTCTATATTTCCGGCCTGCACCGGAACCCAGAATACTGGGACCGCCCCGATGATTTTATTCCGGGACGTTTCGATGATGAAAATGCCCGGAATTTTGCCTACTACCCTTTCGGAGCAGGGCCGCGCCTCTGCATCGGCGAACACTTTGCCATGATGGAAATGGCCCTGATCATCCGGAAATTCTACAAAAAGTACCATTTTGAATCTTATCAGGAAACACTGGAGAAAAAAGCGCTGGTCACTTTAAGAACCACCAGCCTGCCTGGCAAAATCGTGAAAATTTAATTTGAATCTGATCGTATTTGATTTATTGTCAAGCTTTTAATTCATTGATAGAATAATCCAGCTCTGAAAGAATTTGATTATTAACAGGTGATTATTGAGATAAGACTAAGCCATTTATGATGTCCTGTTTATCAATACAAACAAATTCCGGCCTTCAACGCTTGTTGCGGTCATGTGCTTTCGTTAAACCTACGTTTCACCCCGGAACTATGATCTTCAAGTTTTCTCCCAATATCTTAATATGAACTTTTTCTTCGGGTCCACATTAAAATTTAGTCTTGTTTTATAAAAATTTCCGTTGCCTGAATTCTATCAGCAAAAATAATTTTACTGGTTTACAGATACTTATATAATAAATAAATATTTTTTCACTACTTTGTATTGCATAATACCATTTTAATTACATATCTTTGTAATGTAAAATCGAAGAAGGTTCGCTAGCTAGGTTCCGGATTTCGAAAATTATATAACTAATTAACAAAACTTATTAAAGATGAATACCGAAAATACCAAAGCGCAAATGCGGAAAGGGATTCTGGAATTCTGTATTTTAAGCCTGATCAACCACCGTGAGATGTATGTTTCCGATCTGATCGATGAGCTGAAAAAAGGAAAGCTGGATGTCGTGGAAGGAACCCTCTACCCTCTTTTAACCCGATTAAAAAACGGAGAGTTTCTTTCCTACCGGTGGGAAGAGTCTACGGGAGGCCCGCCCAGAAAATACTACCAGATCACGGAAAAAGGGAAGCTGTTCCTGAACGAACTTCAAAATACCTGGAACGATTTGACCGAGGCAGTTAACCAAATCACTCAAAAACCTTAAAAAACAAAGCTATGAACAAAACACTCTCAATAGGACTTGCCGGTTTTTCTTTTACAATAGAAGAACATGCTTATATAAAACTCAGCGATTACCTGAACGCACTCAGAAGCTCACTGGATGCTTCGGAAGCGGATGAGGTAATGCACGATATCGAAATCAGAATGGTGGAAATCTTCAGGGATTCCATGGCAAAACGTGAAGTCATCAACGATTCGGATGTGGAAAGGGTAATTGCCCAGATCGGGAGCCCTGAAAAAATCGAAGAGCAGGAAGAAGCCTACTATTCTGAAAAAAACACCAAGCGGACAAGCAACGCGGGAACGGAATATTCCGATAAAAAGCAGCTGTTCCGTGATCCTGAAAAACAGAAGATTGCCGGAGTCTGTGCCGGTCTGGCCGCTTATTTCGGAATGGACATTACAGTGATGAGGCTCATTTGGGTAGGGGCATTCCTGTTCCTCTGGGTAGCCCCGGGATCTTCTTTCCTGGTAATCCTTCTCTACTTCATCCTCTGGGCAGTGCTTCAGAAAGCCGAAACGGCATCCGATTTTCTTAAAATGAAAGGCAAACCGCTGAATTTTGATAACCTAAAGGAAGAATCCAGCAAGCTGGTACAGTTTGCGAATGAAACTACCACCAGAGCCGGCGAAATCTATATTGAGAACAAACCTTATATCAACAATGCCAGCAGCGGCGTGTGGAATATACTTAAATACGTTATCGGGGTGTTCTTCGCATTAATGGCGGTAGGAAGCATCATCGGAGTATTTGTCCTGTTCGGGTTATTCGGGATCGATTCCAATTTCCCGGGTGCCAATGAAATGAAGTTCCTTTTTGACGACGATGGCCTTTACACCGTGTTTTCAGCACTTATCATCATCGGTTCCCTGATTCCTGCCGTACTGTTTACCGTACTGAGCATCAAGATCTTCTCTCCGAAGACAAAACTGAGAAATATAGGATGGGTACTGGGCGCTTTATTCCTTACGTTAATCGCTCTGGGCGCTTATTTCGGGGTGAGCATGGCTAAAAGGGAAATGTTCTTCAAAGGCCATAAGGAAGATACGGAAGAAATTTCCATCAATACCAAATCGGACACGATCTATGCGGATTTCAAACAGATCACCATTCCTCAGAATTTCATCGCTTATGATGACGATCTTTATTCGGATAAGGTTTCGGTGTATCACAAAGACTGGATCCACGTGGATGTAACGAGAAAAGCCAATGTAAAAACGCCGTACCTGATCATCAAAAAAGAAGCTAAAGGATATAACCTTCCACTTAATGTAAGCGTTCCGGTAGAGGTGATCAACAATAAAATCATCTTCCCGAATTATATCAAATATCCTTATGACCACCGATTCAGGGATTACAGTGTAGACTATGAACTGGTACTTCCTCTGAAAACCGTCGTGATCCCGGTAAAACAGGACGGCATCAGCTTCGACGGAGACCTCAACGCAGATGGGATCAATGACAACGACCAGGAGAGAGACGAAGACGGGAACATCCGGATCGGAGAAAATAAAATCACGGTAAACGGTTCTACCATCGAATACAATGCTAACGATGACGGAGACAGCATTATCGTAAACGGTAAAAAAGTAGCCAGCGACGAGGCAGACCACGTGATCGACTCCATGAAACACAGCATCAAAAAGATGAAAGGAGCCAATATCGACTTCAAAGTGGATAAAGATAAAAATGAAATTTCCATACAAACCAAATAACTAAACTTCAGAGAGTGGCAGAAGGGGTGAACGGAGGACCCAAACGTTTGAAATTCACCCCCTTCTTCTCTCAGAGAAAATGAAAAAATGTAAAGATTTAATTCTTCAGTTCAGGAAAAAGATTTACATTTGTGTTATAAAAAAATAATAACCGAAACACTCATTAAAAATATTAAACAATTATGGTACAACTGGCATTAGAAATTGTAATGAAAATTGTTGATTTAATCAGCAGTCTGTTTTAAGAGCGATAATATTTCAATATATTTGTAAAGTATAACCACTTTGGTTATACTTTTTTGTTTTTAACCGAAATATTATGAAAAAGCTGATTGGCAGACTGATCTTAAAATTAATGGGCTGGAAAGTCGTCCTGCAGGGTAATGCAAGCAGCCTGGACCGCTGTATCCTGGTGGTGGCACCGCACACCCACAATATGGAATACATCCTGGGGAATCTTGCCTATTGGTCGTTGGGAAAGCCATTGAAGATCATCATCAAAGATGCCCATACCAAAGCCTGGTACGGCGGAATCGTGAAAGCACTCGGCGGAATCGGGATCGACCGAAGCAGGAAGAACGACCTCATCAATTTCGTGGCGGAACAATTTGCAAAAGATGATTTCAGCCTGGTGATTACCCCGGAAGGCACCCGCAGCTGGGTCCCGAAATGGAGAAAAGGATTCTACCACATGGCACTGGCAGCAAAAGTTCCGATTGTCCTGGCGGCAGGAGATTTTAAAAGGAATACTATTTTCTTAGGCTATACCATCCCTTACGAAAGACTTGCTTCGGTACCTTTTACCGAAATCATGCGGGAGATTCAGGACTATTATATCAAGAATGACATCGGACCGAAAATCCCGAAAAACTGGAACCCGAATATCATGGGCAGCGATTCCGAAACGACAACAGGCAACTAGCTATTGGCTATTGGCTATTGGCTATTGGCTATTGGCTATTGGCTATTGGCAAAATTACTCATTACTCATTACTCATTACTCATTACTCATAAAAAAAGATGTACATTAAAGATCAACCGAAGGAAGAAATACTGGCATTCATCAACAACTGGGGCGGTGAAACGTTCGCCAAAACCCTGGAGATCCGTTTTACGGATATTGATGTGGAAAACGAAACCTTAACGGCAACAATGCCGGTTCTGCCCAGAATCCATCAGCCTTTCGGGATCATGCACGGCGGGGCAAGCTGTGTGCTGGCTGAAACCATGGGCTCCAGCCTGTCCAATATCTTTATCGACAGCGAAAAATACTTCGGGGTAGGCACCAACATCAATACCAACCACCTGAAAAGCAAAAAAGACGGAACGGTAACGGCCGTGGCCCGGTTTATCCGGAAAGGCAAAACCATGCACGTCTCCGAAATCGAGATCCGCGATGAAAAACAAGTATTGATCAGTCATACGACAATGACGAATACGATTATCCGGAAGTAAAATCCGATAGATTAAAATATAAAGCTCAAAATTTTTGGGCTTTTTTTGTATACCGGCTGCAACCTTTTTATTTTTCTGCATCTTATTATTGAACATCATTTAACAAAACCGGATGTAATATCCATGAAAAATATATTATTCTCTTTATTCATTTTATTTTCCGCTGTAAGCTGCGGAAGGGAAATTATAGATTATAAAATAACGGATAAGTATAACTATGTCAATAAGAGCAATACTGATATGGCTATCTATTCCTATAATCAGGGTCAAAAAACCAAGCACCTGATGAGTAAAGAAAATACCTATAGCCAGGAACTGGATCTTAATTCCGGTTCTGTAGAAGACATCATCTTTTATGCAGACAGCGTAAAAATCGTTTACGGACAAAGCAGATTCAAAGTCTGGAAAGCCACGGATAACAACAGCCGGAATATTCTCATGAGACCTGAAAATTATACGAAAACCGCGGAGAAAGAGAATTACACCGAGTATCAGTTCACATTTATCACACAGGATGCTGTACAAACTTTACCCTGCAACGGAAACTATAACTGACCGGATGTGATTGCCGAAGCTTTTAACCAAGACAAAATTAAAAAACACAAACTTTCTCTATACAACAGAAAATTCCGTTTATCCAATCGGAATTTTCTTTTTTACCTTACATCTTTCTTGCCGGAGCGGGGAATATTGTAATAATCATCACAAATGAAAGGTTAATATGCTTACATTTAAAACTTAATTTAATTTTTTTATCTTTTTAGTGCAACCTTTTGATTTTTTTTCATCTTTAAATAAAAGGTACTCTTATGAAAAATTTATTTTTACTTCTTATTTTAATGTTAACGGTTTTAGTTTCATGCAGCGAAAGCGGCACCGAAGAAAATGAAACGTTAAACAAAAACACACCGGTTTCCTATGATCTGTATGTAGCAGGAAACGATGAAAGCAATACGGCCAGCTACTGGAAAAATACAAGTAAAACCGTATTGTCTTCAGGAACAGGATGCACGGCAACCAGGGTAAGCGTGGATAATAATGATGTGTATGTAGAAGGATACAAACTTAATCTGCCGGCATATACTTTCAATTATTATTACTGGAAGAATAATGTCCGGTTTGATATCGAACAGCAACTGGGCCTGCAGTCTTCCGATAGTTTCAGACTATATGACATGGCATTCAAAAACGGGAATGTCTATACCATAGGAAGCATTAAAAATCCTGCTTCGACCTCTAATAACGATACTTATCAGTTGTGTTATTGGAAGAATAACGTTAAAACCGTTTTACACAACCAAAGTATCGGAGGCTATTATTCCGAACCTGACCTGGAGATTATCAACAACGATGTCTATATCGTTGCATCAAGCAATTATACTGCGGGAAACTATGATTCAGGCTATTACAAGAACGGAACTTTTTATTCCCTGTCCAATACCAAAAACTTTGTAAAACTTTTACGCGACGGATCAGGCATTTATTTTCTTGCCAGGCACCGGCAGACCCAGGCCCTGGAACTCTACAGTCTTTCGGCCAATACCTATGCCCCTGTTCCTTCAGCAACCAATGGTCAGCAACTTCAAACGGCAGTATTGGATAGCGGCAATACATATTACGTTTTCCCGGACTATTATTATAAAAATGGATCTCAGTACAATTTATTCACCCCCGGAAGCATATTCAGATTTTGTGATGACTTCAAAGTATTGGATGACAACATTTACAAAATACTTCACAAAGATAATAATGGCATCGATTATAAAGTATATATTAATAATGTAGAAGTACTGACGACGAATAATACCGGTAACCAGAACGGCCGCTTCAGAAGTCTCACCGTTATCCCCAACTAGCCTATGTCAACTATTAACTGGCAACATATTTACCAAGACTATTCCCCAAAACTTTTGGGGATTTGTCGCAGGTATATCCAGGATATTTATACCGCAGAAGATATCGTACAGGACAGCTTTATCACTGCTATCCAGAAAAACAGTCAGCTGAATGACGAAAAAGCGCTGCTGGCCTGGCTAAAAAAAATTGTGGTAAACAATGCCTTACAGCATATCCGTAAACATAGCAAAGACAGCTTTGTTGCAACAGAACCTTTAGAAATCCCAGATCCTTATTCAGAAATGGACCACGCTCTTTCAGAAGAAAAAAACATCTTCATTTACGACTTTACCCGTGAGGAACTGCTGTCTTCGATCGACAGTCTTCCGTCCCATCATAAATCGGTTTTCAATCTCTATTTTATGGAAAAACATTCCCATGCAGAAATTTCCGGGCTGCTGGGCATTACGGTAAACACTTCCAAATCCCATTTATTAAGGGCTAAAAAATCAGTACAGCAGTACTTACTGAACAACGTCCTGCAGCAGCATACCCCTAAAAAGAAAACGGCACAGCTGCTCGTGATCTTCGGATTGGGCGGATTGCTCTGGGCACAGACCTTTCAGCATGCATTTGGCGATTTTAAGATTTCCCCTTCGAAAAAACTGGACATCCCTTCAGATATAGCTCCGAAGATTTCAATTTCATCTTCTTCAAACGGTAGTCTAAAAAAGAAGGTAATTATCACAGGAACCCTCCTGGTTATGGTTGCAACCACCGTTTTCTTATCACGTCCGGGAAATGTTTTTTTTACAATGCCCGGTGCATCGAATGAAACCCCGGAAAAAATTAAAGATGATCCAACCCCTGAAACCGGAACGGCAGCGGATCCTGAATCTTTACAGAATCCAATGAAAATGCCTGTAAAGGAAGCCACCCCCCAAAACCCCGGACAAAACAATACGCTAAAAACAGAAATGACCGGAGAAAAATTTAAAAACAGACAAAATCTACAGAAGATCCTCTCCGAAGATTCATTGACCGAAGTTCCGCAAAAAGTAATGGTCGTCAAAAAAATCATTAAAAGAGATACAATCTTTGTAGAAAAATAAACTGCCGACAGACCATGATATTCAGAAAACCCGTATTGCTTTTATCAATCATAACTGTAAGCCTTTCGTTTGCGCAGAACCGTAAAAAAAAGAAAGTGGACACCGTATATGTCTATGAAAAAGTAGTTGTTTATGATACAGTCTACCGTTTCAAAGCTTTGCCGTCCAGGTTAAAAGACCTGATCCATCCAGAATTTAAAGTTGAAGAAACAAAATTTGTACGGAATATTTACAAAGAAGAAATCGATCGGCAAAGAGCTTCCAGAAGGGCACGGTTGCGGCAGCCAGCTACTTTTTGGTATGGAATTGAAGGCGGTGCGGGTTTAAAAAACACAAACTGGACCACAGAGAATTCAGGACAGAACAACCAGCCTGGGGAATACCTGGGACTTTGGGCTTCTAAAAGTTTTTTTAATAATCAATTTTCAGTGATGCTTTCGGCAAATGTATACCATTGGAATTCGTCCTTCGATCTGGATGCCAACCAGGAAGAGACCTTTCTCAACGGCTATTATTTTACGGAAGACCACCAGCCGCTTCTGTTTCAAAGGTTTAATAATAAACACTTCGAGTATGCTTTACACCTGAAGTTTTTGTACAACTGGAAAAATCTCCGCCCGTTTGCCGGAATCCTCGCCAACCGGAATACCTATACAATGCAGTTCCTGGTACCGGAAAATCAGGTTCTGAACCGGCTGGACGATTTTAAAAATGACCGGACCAATTTCGGACTTGCCTTAGGAATCCAATACCGGATATTCAGGCGTTTTCTGCTTTCCGCCGAATATCAGCAATATCATCTGAAAAATCTTTCGCTAAAAAAACCTGACTTTAATTTTGAGATTTTTAAGACGAATAATACCTTTGCAGAAAGAAAGATCAGCTTCGGAATTTCCTATATCCTTTCGAAACTCTGATTTCTGCAAATCTCCTGCCTCATGATTTATTTCAAATTTCCATTCGACGAAAAACTGTATTCTACTGATGATAATTTAGACGGGAAGAATATCGGGTTTCATTCTTTTGACGGCTTAAACCAGATAGAATTTACCGGGAATCCCGTTGCGGTACCGGCCGGAGATTTTGAGAAAGTAAATTTTTCCAGCGAAGACCTGTCCAGAGATAAGAGCGGATTTACTGCCGAAACCCAAGCGGAATACCTCCATCAACTGGAAAAAACCATTAAAGTCATTAAAGAAAACCGGCTTCCGAAGCTCGTCTATTCGAGAAGGAAAATAGTCGATGACTTTGAGGAAATCGATCTGAAAAAAAGCTTTGAAAATCTTTGCCGGACCTATCCGAATGCCTTCCGGTATATTTTTATCCATGGCGGACAATCCTGGATGGGGGCTTTCTCCGAAGTGCTGGGAAAATTCAACAAAAAAACAGATGAATTTGAAACCATGAGCCTTGCCGGGACCCTGCCGGTTGCGGAAAGCTGGTCGGAAAAAGAAATTGAAGAACAAAAGCCCGTCACCCTTTATATCAGAAATATTTTAAAAAAATATTCCGGAAATATTGATGAATCCGGAACTTATGATCATATTTCAGGAAATATCAAGCATCTCCGTACCGATTTTAAAGCAAGGATACGGGCTGAAGATCTTGATGCCGTGATTCAGGAGCTGCATCCTACGCCGGCGGTCTGCGGAATCCCTAAAGAATTCTGTAAGGAAAGCATTCAGAAACTTGAAAAGTTCCCCCGGGAATTGTATGCCGGTTACATTAAAATTGAAACCGAAGACACCGTTCAGTATTTTGTCAATCTTCGCTGTGCCAGGCTTTATCAGGACTCGGTTCATGTATTTGTCGGCGGCGGAATCACGGCCCAAAGCAGCCCGGAAAAAGAATGGACCGAAACCGAGCTGAAATCCGAAGCCATCCTGAAAAACCTGGTGGTTTTGTGATCTAGATCTGCAAAAAAACCTATGAAACGGATATCCGATGGAGGCTCTCGAGGCCACCATTATCCTGAAGTATCTGCAGGAGAAATATAACCATAATAGTGTTGCGCATAGTTTAGAACACATCAGATTAAAAAATCATAGATTTTTTTTAGTAGCGTCATACATTGGAAAAAATTGGACATTCGGTGGCTGAGGCTTTCAAATCCACACTCTCCGCTTTCGGGAAACTCAGGCATCGGATTTCTACAACCATAACAAAAGCTCCAACTCTTCACGGTGGCTGAGCGGGAGCCGAAGCCACACCATCATCCGTACCCTCAGGAAACAGAAAAACCTCTTCCAAAAACTGAAAGAGGCCTATAACGATCTGTAAATTTTCAAATTATTTTTTTACGCCGATCTTGCTCCAGGTATTCATTACGAAAAGCAACATCAGGCCGATCACTGCTGCCGCAATGGAAAACACAAACTTCGAGTTGTCTTCAGACATCATCTCCGACTGCCAGTCCAGGGCATACACATTGATCGCGATAAATACGATAAACACTACCAAAAATACTTTATAAAACTTCTGCATGATTCTTAAAAATTAATATAATTCTGCACCAATTGTGCAAAGTTTGCCGTAAATAATTTAATGGAAATCGCGAGCAGGATAATCCCGAAAACCTTCTGTAAAATGGCCAATGTGGCATCCCCCATTTTCCTTTCCAGCCAGGTCGCTGATTTCAGCACCAAATATACGAAAATTGTATTGAGAATAATCCCAAAAATAATATTAATATCATGAAATTCAGCCTTCAGGGACAGCGTGGTCGTTAAGGTTCCGGCTCCGGCCACCAGGGGAAATGCAATCGGAACAATGGAAGCCGCCTTCACTTCGGAGGTTTTATTGATCTCAATACCCAGGATCATTTCCAGGGCAATGATAAAAATCACAAAGGCCCCGGCAATCGCAAATGAATTTACATCCACTCCGATAAACTTCAGGATTTTATTCCCCACGAAAAGGAAAACCAGCATAATGGCTCCCGCAGTAAGCGTGGCTTTTTCCGCTTCAATCTGCCCATATTTCTGCTGAAGGCTTACCACGATCGGGATCGAGCCGATAATATCAATTACGGCAAAAAGCACCATAAAACAGGTTACGATTTCCTTAATAGAAAAATGATTAAAAACTTCCATCGATTTGTCATTAAAAATTTCGCAAAAATATGAAAATAAATTGATTATTTGCTAATCCGTGAATATAAATTAACAATCGTAGTTAAAAGTTCATCCATCGCTTCCTCCGATTTTACCGGGGCGTACTTTTCGATCTGGATCCGTTGGGTGAGATTTCTGTATTCTTCGGCTACAGCAATTCCGTGATCCTGTTCAAGCACAGAACTGAAATCCCCACCGGATGCCTGTCCGTACTGTTTTTTTACTTCACGGTCCAGCTCATCAAAAGCCTGAAAGAAATTTTCATAATCCGAATTATCCTTAAGATTCTCCAGATAACTGAAGTAATCGTTGACATCCATCTTCTGGCTTTCCCTGATTTCCCTTTCGGTTTCCTCAACGGATCCTGTAGGTTTCGGAGTTGCCGTTTCTATAACAGATCGGTTTTTTCTTTGCCATGTTTTAAATCCGAGATAGATAATGAAAAGGGCTAAAAGAATGGCAATATTGGTAAAAAGGATATTCCAGTGGAATTTGCTTTTTTCCTTTACTTTAAGTGAAGTGGTCTTCAGAACCGGTGTATTCACCGTTTCCAGGAATGTATTGGTGTATTCGTTTACTTTTTCAACGGTGGTCCGCGATTCAAGAATCTGATCGTGGGAAAAAGCATTTACGGCCAGAGACTGTTCACCTAAATCCACATATTCCTTATTCGACGGGTCAAAGAATGCAAAATGCTCGGTCCTGATGGTAATTTCCCCGGCTTTTTTAGGAATCACCAGATAGTTGGCCAAAACCTCTCCTTTCATGCCTTCGGTTCCCACAAGGACCCTTGAGGTGATCTTAGGGGCAAAGACTTCATAATCCGGCGATGCTGCGATTTTAGGAAGTTCCATGCTCTTCAGGTTTCCTTCCCCGGTAACCTTTACCAGCACATTCATGGGTTTTTTAACCTCAACTTTTTCTTTTGAAATATTGGCAACGCTTACGTTGAAGTTTCCGACCGCGTTTTTAAAGCAATCGGGAGAACCTTCGGGAAGCTTCTTGACATTGATCTTTATTTTGTTGGAAACAAGTTTCTCTTTATGGGCATACGAGTTCAGGGAAGCGGAAACGCCCGGAATATCTACGTAGCCCGCTTCGTTTGGAAACACCATGAAAACAGCCAGGATCTGCGAAGCCATGCTGCCGTTATCAGAGGGGTCGATCTCGGATTTAGCAAAGCTTATCGGGTATACCTCCATGTTTTCCTGATCAGGCAGACGGATGTTTCTTACCTTTCTGAAATTGTCCATATTCCTGGAATATACTTTCAGTACGGCAACCGTAGGCTGGTCCTGATAGACGTCGCGGTCTTCGATTTCCATGTTCAGGTAAACGTCTTTGGAAGTATTGGCTGCCGTTGCCGTTTTCTTTTCCAGGTCTTTTACGAGGATTTCAAAGGGTTCGGTTTTATAGATCTTATTGTTGATGGTGATCAGGAACGATCCTATTTTCAGCTTTCCTTTCTGTTTCGGTTCGAGGGCCAGCCTGGTAACCGATTGGGAGACCACCGTATTGGTTTCCGGATCCACAAAAGCATTGTTCACAGAGCCGGTTCCGATCAGGTTGAATTTTGAGAAATCCGGCAGGCGGAGTTTGGTCTGCGGATTATATTCGCTTCCGGATATTTCCAGAACAATACTGAGGTTTACGACATCTTTCCCATTGTAGGTCGTCTTATCCGGTGTTACGGTAAGATTTACCTGTCCGTAAGAAATTACGGACGTGAAAAGGAATAATATGTAAATAATTCTGTTCTGCATTACCAATCTTTCTCGTTGCTCTCGGGCATCGAATAAGAATTTTTATTTAAGATCCTTTTGGCCGTTTCCCTTTCTTTATCACTGACTTTATTGAGGATCTGATTTTCGAGGCCTTTCGGGATTTTTCCTTCATTGTTCTGATTCTTATCTGGATCATTTCCCTGACCTTTTCCCTGATTCTGCTGGCCCTGCCCCTGATCCTGTTTCTGGTCCTTAGGGCCCCCTTTATGGTCATCGTTCTGCTGGTCTTTGCCACCACCGCCCCCTTTACCGGAGTTATTCTTCTGCTGTTGTTTCTGCTGGTTCTCTTTTTCTTTCAGCTTGGCAATTTCATAGTTCTTTCTTGTGGCTTCACTGTAGGGATTCTGTTTCAGGGATTGCCGGTAGACTTCCGCCGCTTTTTCCGGCTTCTTCATCTGCATGTAGGCATTCCCCAGATTATGAAGGGCCGCCGCCTTGTCCGGAAGCGTCTGGGCCAGCTTCTGTGCGGTCTCAAATTCCACTTTGGCCTCCTCGTATTTTTTGTTTTTGTATAATGCGTTTCCTAAATTATAATGCCCTGTAAAGTCTTTGCTGTTTTTCCGGATGGCTTCCAGATATTTTACAGAAGCACCGTCATAATCTTTGCCGTTGAATTTTTCGTTCCCCTCATACACTAAAGTGCGGTAGTTTTTTTGCCCAAACAGACAGCCTGAGCATGAGAAAGCGATAATAAACGACAAAAAAATGATTTTAGTATTCATTAAGTGCAAAATTATTCCTTTATATGTTAATAAACAGTGTCCTATTTGTTAAAACTAGGTTAAAGTAATTCACTGAAAATGAGACAATGATCACCGGTCTTACAGATTAAAATCTCTTTTGGGATTAAAAATATAAATCAGGAAGAAAAAAAACAGGGACACCGCCAGGAAATACTGGTAATAATGAATGGCGTTCTGCGATTTTATCATGGTTTCAGAAGATCCTGATTTCTTTTTCAGTGCATCCAGGATCCGGTCCGGCGCTTCATTGATGTTGTTTCCGTCGATATAGGTTCCGCCGGTAGCCTCAGCCATTTTTCTAAGGGCTTCCGTCTGCCTTTTGGAAATTACGGTCTGCCCGTTCATATCGCTCTTATATCCCATCAGCTGGCCGAAAACGTATTCCGGTACCGGTGCTCCTTCTTCCGTTCCGATTCCTACGGAGGTGATCATGATCCCTTCTTTTCTGGCTAACCGGATGGCTGCGTCTTCATTTCCCTCATTATCCTCGCCATCGCTCAGCAAAACGACTTTCCTTCCGTCTTTGCTTACATTTTTAAATTTCTCAACCGCTATTTTCATGGCATTTAAAAAATCGGTCCCCTGGATCTGCATGGAGTTGGTCTCGATACCGCCGATATAAGTTTCTGCCGAGCCGTAATCGGTGGTTAACGGCATGATGGAGGTTGCCTGTCCCGCGAAAATTACAATCCCGACTTTATCATTTGTCATTTTCTGCATGCTCTGGAGCATCAGGTTTTTCGCCTCGGTCAGACGGCTCGGATTAATATCTTCCGCATTCATGGAATTGGAGACATCCATCATGAAAATAACATTATTCAGTTTCTGGCTGGTTTTAACTTCCTCCGAACCGCTCAGCAGGTCGATGATCGAAAAAATCAGAAACAGGACGGCCAGCAGGTACAGGGCCGGAAAGAATTTCGTAAAGCCCGGCTTTTTTTCAAACAGATGCTCATGAAACCGGCGGTCTGCAAAAACGGCTCTTTTCTTCTTCTTCCATTTCAGATAACGGATCAGAAAGGCAGCCAGCAGCGGCAAAAGCAGCAGCAACAACAAATACCAATAATTCCCTAAATACCAATCCATCAGCTTAAAATTTTATAAAATACCCATCTCAGCAGAGCGTCTATGAAAAGCAAACCTAAAGCCACCCAAAGGAAAATCTTGAAATATTCCTGGTAATTGAACAGTTTAGCGACTTTTACATCGGATTTTTCCAGCTGGTTGATTTCGTCATACACTTCCTCCAGGCTGCTGTTTGAGGTAGCCCTGAAGTATTTTCCACCCGTCATCTGGGCCACTTCCTTTAAAACCGGTTCATCGATTTTTACTTCCGCTTCCGTAAAGACCAGGTCTCCGAAAATATCCTGCTGCGTCGGCATCAGCGCATATCCGTTGGTTCCGATCCCGATGGCATAGACTTTAATTCCGTTATTTTTGGCGAGTTCCGCTGCAATGGCGGGGGGCATCGCATTTTCTATCGTGTTGACCCCATCCGTCATCAGGATGATGATCTTGCTTTTCGCTTTGCTATCTTTCAAATGGTTGACAGCCACGGACAGACCTTCGCCTATTGCCGTTCCCGGCTGTAATTCCAGCGGGTTCAGACTGTTTAGCTCATCTACCACCACCTGATGGTCGGAAGTTACCGGAACCTTCGTAAAGGCTTCCCCGGAATAGGCTACCAGGCCGATCCGGTCATTCGGTCTTTTATTCACGAATTTAATTGCAATATCTTTCAGAGCGGTAAGACGGTCCGGACTAAGGTCTTTGGCCAGCATACTTAACGAAACATCCACGGAAAGCATTACATCAATCCCTTTGGTATCGTCCCGGTCCTGGGAAACCGTAAAAGTCCTCGGTCTTGCCATGGCAATGATCAGAGCCGAAAGAATCAGGTACTTTGAAATTTTCAGGAAAAACATCACGACGTGAATTCCGCCGCTGTCGCCCATATTCTTAACCGTCGGGACTTTGATTCCTTTTCTTTTCTGTTTGCTGATATCCCTGAACAGTAACGGGATAAAGAGAACAAAAAGCAATAAGAACCACGGACTGTAAAATTCAAAATTAAGCATCTTTTCTCAGGTTTTCGAATTCCAGATCCTTTGACGAGCGTTTTACAAATGCGGTAATGTCTGCCAGATCTTTTTCCATGGTCTGCTGATCCGGAAAGGTTTTTGCAAATTTCACCAAGTCGCCTCTAACAAATACGTCTTCCACCACGCGCTCATTTTCCTGCGAAATCGTATTGTTTTTCTTCATCAGATCCACGAGGTCATCCGTCAGAAGCACATCTGCCGGCAGGCGGTACTGGGTTGTGATGAATTTTCTTGAAATATCAATCAGTTCCACGTAGAACGAACGGTAATTTCCTGTTTCCACATATTTTTTCTTTTTCAGGGAATCCAGTTCTTTCAGCGTCTGGTTGGTAGCAACCACCGGCGAACTTTTTCTTCTGCGTCCGTATCTGATAAACATGACGATGGCAATAATCAGACAGATCAGCGCAATGGCAGCCAGAATATAAAACTTGTACAGCTGCCAGTAATCGGTTACTTCAAGCTTTACCTCCTTATTGTTCATGATGTCATTGATCGGGTCTGTTTTCTGAGCGGTATTGATGACATCGATTTCATAAGGAATGCTCTTTAAAACCTTCCCTCCTACTTTAAATTCAAGTTCGGGAATGGTAAATTTTCCTTCATCGAAAACGGTGAACTCGATCCGTCTGTAATAAACATCCTGTGTTTGGGCAATACTGTCTTTAATTTCCTCGAAATGAAAAGGAAGCAGTTCGTTTTCGGGAGCGGCGGAAACTTTCTCATCGTGAATATTATTGATCGTCACGACAATATGGTTCACTTCTCCCAAAGCAATGGTCTTCTTTTCCACGCTGGAGGAAAGAATCTGTGAAAAAGCATTTGCACAGAGTAAAAAACAGAATATTAATATTAATTTTTTCAATTTCAATACATTTTAAAATGAGCCCTGCCCATTCCGTTGAATTTATTTTTTCTGAAAATAACCGTACAGCAGTCTGGAATAGTCGGTTCCCGTATTCACATTCATAAAACTTGCGGAGCTGTTGGAAAAATCTTCTTCCAATGTTCTCAGTTTCTGCTTCCGGGCTTCTGCAAAGGTATACCTCCACCTTGCGCTGGACGTGTTGGCCCATACCTGCTTTCCGGTTTCCGCATCATACAGCAGGGTATACCCTACATCCGGAATTTCATTGTCTTTTTCATCGTAAATCCGCATCCCGAGCAGCTGATGCTTTTTAGAAGCGACCCTCAGCATTTTGGAGTCATACTCATCTTCAAAGTCTGAAAACAGGAAGACCAGCGATTTCCTTTTGAAAATTCCCATCATGTATTCCAGGGCTTTATCGATTTTCGATACGGCAGGCACATAATCTGCCGTCAGGATCATGCTGATGATCGACAGGATATGCTTTCTTCCTTTCTGGGGAGGAATTACTTTATAAACTTTATCGGCAAACAGGATCAAACCCACTTTATCATTATTTCCCGCTGCTGAAAAACCGAGGCTTGCGGCAATTTCTGCAACATATTCCCGCTTCAGCTGGTTTTTGGTGCCATAATCCATCGATGCCGAAATATCCACGAGCAGCATCATCGTCAGTTCCCGCTCCTCTTCCATCACTTTCACAAAAGGTTCCCGGAAACGGGCGGTCTTGTTCCAGTCGATTCTCCGGATCTCATCCCCGAACTGGTACGGGCGGACTTCAGAAAAAGTCATTCCCTGTCCTTTAAAAGCACTGTGATATTGCCCCATCAGAGTAGCTTCCGTCTTCTTTCGGGTACGGATCTCAATCTGCTTTACTTTTTTTACAATATCTTTTATCTGCATAGCACTTCATTATTTTCAAGTTCAGGATTTCAGGTTCAAGGTTGATTTAAGATTTATCTTCATGATCAACTCTCAAGCTTTAAACTTCGAACTTCAAACCTTAAACTCAATCGATACATTGAACCATTCATCATCAAATTTCGGACTGTATTTTTTATAGAAATTAATAGCCGGCTCGTTCCAGTTCAGTACCTGGAAAACCATTCCGCTGTAATTCCCGGATTTTCCGTATTCCATCGTGGCTTCAAATAATTTCCTGCCGATCTGCTTTCCCCTCATCTCTTCCGTCACCACAAGATCTTCCAGGTAAAGCCTTCTGCCCTTCCAGGTAGAATAGCGGTCGTAATACAGGGAAATCCCGATAATTTTTCCGTCGACCTCTGCAACGAAAGCGCCCCAGACCGGAGCCTTCCCGAAACCGTCTTCGGTGAACTGTTCCAGTGTTAGCGTAACCTCATGCAGAGCCCTTTCATAATCGGCCAGTTCCTTAATCAGTTCCAGCATCGGCGCACAATCTTCACGGACTGCTTTTCTTACGGTTACTTCATCCATTACGGAGCCTGGATTTTCGCTAAAATTCTGTTGACGATTTCTTCTGATGAAATTTCTTCCGCTTCTGCTTCAAAGGTCAAACCGATTCTGTGTCTCAATACATCTTTGGCCAAAGCCTTTACATCTTCAGGAATAACAAAAGCCCTTCCTCTCAGAAATGCGTAAGCCCTGGAAGCAATCGCCAGGTTAATGGATGCCCTCGGAGAAGCTCCGAAACCGATGTAGTTTTTCAGTTCCGCCAATCCGTAATTTTCAGGAAAACGGGTAGCAAAAACCATATCCAGGATATATTTCTCAATTTTTTCGTCAAGATAGATCTGGTTGATCAGCTCTTTCGCTGCGACAATGTGCTCCAGGGAGATCACAGGCTTTACCGTCGGCTGATGGGAAGTGGAAACCATCCGCATCACCAGCCTTTCATCTTCAAACTTAGGGTAATCGATGGTACATTTCAGCATAAAACGGTCGCTCTGTGCTTCGGGCAAAAGATAGGTTCCTTCCTGATCGATCGGATTCTGGGTAGCCAATACAAGGAACGGCTTCGGCAGCTTCATGGTTTCATCACCGATCGTCACCTGCTTTTCCTGCATCACCTCCAGCAGCGCCGACTGTACTTTGGCCGGTGCCCGGTTGATCTCATCCGCCAGCACGAAGTTGGCAAAGACCGGTCCTCTTTTAATGGAGAAATCGTTGTCTTTTACATTGTAGATCATCGTTCCCACCACATCCGCAGGAAGCAGATCCGGCGTAAACTGGATCCTGGAAAACTCTCCGTGAACCGCTTCCGCCAAAGTTTTGATCGCCAGGGTCTTTGCCAGTCCAGGAACGCCTTCCAGAAGGACGTGCCCATTCCCTAAAAGCCCTATCAAAAGACGGTCGATCATATATTCCTGACCGATGATCACTTTGTTGATTTCTTCGCGAAGACGGGAAAAATGGAAATTCGCCTCCCTCACCTGTTCCGTTAGCTGACGAATATCATCCGCCTGATATGTATCTGACATAGTCTTATTTAAAATAATTGGTAAATTTCTAATAAATACTTGCATTAATCAACACAAAAAATGCCATCTTTGAGTTAAAGTTTGTTAAATATTCCGCTATGGATGTAAGATTACAAACCCATGTATCCCTTAGAATCCAGAGCCGTGGTTTCCATTTTTCATAAAAACATATAAATTTTGCTTTAATGCCCCTTTCAAAAATTGTCATTTCCAGTTTATTGAACTATTTTTGGTGATTAAAAAAATTGCAAAATGAATTATCATTTTCAAGCGCACCGGCAGGTCCGGAAGAATCTTCTCGATATCTTACAGAATACTTCGCACGAAGATCTTTTGCTGATTCCCGACGGTTTCAATAACAACCTGTACTGGAACATTGCCCATACGGTCGCTACCCAGCAGCTCCTGCATTATTACCTGAGCGGAAACCCTTTCCGGATTGATAAATACTGGATTGAGACCTATAAAAAAGGAACCCTGCCGAATCTGGATGTTCAGAAATCAGAAGTGGAAGACCTCGAGTTCCTGCTGACGGAAACTTCAAAAATCCTGATGAAGGATTATGACAGCGATCTGTTTTCAGATTACACCCCTTACACCACCAGCTTCGGAATGGATTTGAAAAGCGTCCAGGATGCAATCATCTTCAACAACATGCATGAAGGTCTGCACTATGGATATGCACTGGCACAGAAAAGGGCCATTTTAGGCGAGAAATACTAAAAATAAGATGTCTGTAAGAGGAAGTTTTTTATTTTAGAATAACAAGTGCCGGTAATTTAATCGGAGAATATTTTAATAATTATAGAGATATTTGTCTTTCCGAAAGTGCAAACAGAACCGGTTCAGGATCTGGATTTGCAGGAAATTATATAACATCTTGGATCGAAAGACAAAACAGCGCATTAATAAGCAGGCTGACTATTGAAGCAATTTCAGAAAATATGTTCAGTTTAGTCTGGGCAGATTTAAATAATGAAATTATATTTAGAGGAAAAGCCTCACTTTTAGAAGAAAATATTATTTACGGATACTACTCCGGAAGACAATTTATACAAGAACATTAATGGACAACAACGATAGAAAAGATGATTTCATCTTTGGATTACGCCCGGTGATTGAAGCGATTGAAGCGGGAAAAACAATTGACAAGGTCTTTGTGCAGAATGCGCTGCAGGGACCGATTTACGCTGAACTTAAAGCTATTTTAGCTCAAAATAAAATACGCCCCAACTATGTTCCGGTTGAAAAACTGAACCGTTTTACCCGGAAGAACCATCAGGGCGTGGTCGCATTTATTTCGGACGTTCCGTTTCATAAAGTGGAGGATATTGTTCCTCAGCTTTTTGAGGAAGGAAAGACGCCTTTCTTATTGATTTTAGACCGGCTGACCGATGTGAGAAACTTCGGAGCGATCTGCAGAACGGCGGAATGTGTAGGCGTTGATGCGGTGATTATCCCGGAGAAAGGAGCGGCACCGATTAATTCGGATGCCATTAAAACTTCGGCAGGCGCTTTATATAACGTAAAAATATGCAAGGCCCCGAACCTGGCCCATGTGGTGGATTTTCTTCAGCAGAGCGGAATTTCCGTGTATGCAGCCAGCGAAAAAGCGGAAAAACTGATTTACGACATTAACTTTACGGAGCCATGTGCAGTGGTGATGGGGAATGAGGAAACGGGAATTTCTAAAGAAGTCCTGCACCATGCCGACGAAAAAATCAAGCTTCCGATTGAAGGAAAAACCCAGTCTCTGAATGTTTCCGTTGCCTGCGGAGCGATTTTATATGAGGCCGTGCGGCAGAAGTTCACCAAAGCCAATTAATTCAACAACATAAAAAAATCCTAAATGAAAAATATAGCAGCCCTGGCGCTGATCTCAACCATAGCCTTAGTTTCGTGCAACAAAAAAGAAACGGCAAAAATAACAAAAGTAGATCCTAAAACCGGAAAAACCATCACCGTGGAGGTTCCGGCCGATTCCGTAGCCAAAGTGGAAGAAAATCCGGCCATTAAAGATTCCGCAGGTGTCTATACGCAGACTTTTAAACTGGAAAAAGGAAAAACTTATCCTCTGACGACGTATCAGCGGGATACCAAAACGATGACGGATCCTAACGGAAAAACCATCAACGCCACCAGTGAATCTACGGACGAAATGTCTTTTATGGTCAACGATATCAAAGGAAATGTGTACGACATCACCCTGAATCTTATTGCCAAAAGAAACTCTCAGACGGCTCAGGGCAAAACCCTTGTCGTAGATACGAAATTGCCGATCCCTAAAGAAGACGACCTGAAGATGATCTGGAACATCAACAGGGCGCTGACGGGAAATAAGCTGAACATGAAAATGGATACGAAAGGAAACGTGATTTCCATTACCGGATTCGATGCGGTTTACAATAAAGTAGCCAACTCCGTAGGAACGCTGATTAAGGATAAAAACCAGAAAGAAAGCGTCGTGGCCAGCCTTAAAGAATCTTTCAATGAAAAAGTACTGAAAGACCAGTTTACCAAAAATCTGACCATCATTCCTAAAAAGGGAGCTAAGATCGGCGGCAAATGGTCCAACAGTGAAAATGCCGATGCCCAGGGAAAAATCAAAGTTACTTCAAACTATACGCTGAAAAGCGCGGGGAACGGGGTTGTGGAGATTTCCGTAACAGGAGGAATTCCTAAAAAGGTGGAAAAACAGAACCAGGGAGATGTAACCCACAGCTTAAGCAGCGAGCTGGCACAGAACGGGACCATTAAGTTTGACCAGAATACCGGATGGATCAAAAACCAGAATATTTCCGTAAAGACCACCCAGATTGAAAGTATTTCTAAAGGAAAAGAATCACAGTCGATGACCAGCGTTTCCAATTCTTCCGTAATGGTAAACCCGACGGCTAAATAACTACAGACTTTAGGGTTGAAGAGTTTGAGCGCAAAACTGCCTAGCCGGCGGTCTGGAAAACCGGACTTTAATGTAAAACCTTACCTAAAAAATTATGAAATATATTCTTGAGCTCGTACTCAGTGCCATTATTATTTTTTTCGTCTGGAATATTCTTAAGCGGGTATTCTTCAAGACGTTCTACAGTTACCGGTTCAATAACCAGAACAATAATAACAAGCCGGATTTACAAAACTCTGACAAGAATGACCAGGGCCTCAACTGGGATGCGGAAACCGTAGACTATGAAGAGGTAAAAGAAAACAAGGACAAAAAATAAACATTCCGAAAAGTAAAGATCATACCCCTCCACATGGCGAAAAATAAAAACCTGATTTATATTGCAATTTCATTAGTTGTATTTATCGTTTTAGCATTTTTATACTCCACTCCTGTTATTACGGGAAAACAGCTTTTCCAGCACGATATCGTGCAGTACCGCGGCGGAGCCAAGGAACTCCTCGATTACCGGGATGCTGCGGGAAAGGAAACCTACTGGAGCGACTCCATGTTCGGCGGGATGCCGACGTACCAGATGGGAAGCCGGTTTGAAGGGGATATTATTAAAAACATCGACTCCAAGCTGAACTTTTTCCCACGGCCCGTCAATTATCTTTTCCTACTGGCCGCAGGTTTTTTCCTGCTGGGAATGGTGGTGGTGAGAAACTGGAAATATGCCCTCCTGGGTGCTACTTTCTTCAGCCTTTCCACCTATTTTTACATTGCCATTGCAGCGGGTCACAACGGTAAAATCAATACCATCGAGTATTTTGCCCCGCTTTTAGCCGGGATCCTGCTGGTGTACATCCGGAAGCAATACATCTGGGGATTTATCGTTACGACTCTTTTCATGGGACTTCAGATTGCGGCGAACCACCCGCAGATGACGTATTACCTGTTTCTGGCATTAGGGTTTTTATTCCTTTCCGAATTAATCCGGACAATCCAGAAAAAAACACCGGTAAAACACTTCCTGATCTCTTCAGGAATTATAGCCGCTTCATGCTTGATAGGCGTCGGAATGAATTCCCAGAGGATCATGGCCAACTCCGAATATATCAAGGAAACCGTCCGCGGAAAGCAGATCCTTACCAACGAAAGCCATACCGGCGGAGATTCCGGGATGGATAAGGAAAGCATGCTGATGTGGAGCTACGGAAAGCTGGAAACGCTCAACCTTTTCATTCCGAGACTGATGGGCGGCGGAAGCCAGGAACCGGAAGGCAAGGAAATGATGGCGAAAATCCAGGAGATGGTCCAGCAGAATGTAAGTTCTCAGGCTGAATACGACAGGATTTCCAAAGGTTTCGGAAGCCTGACCTATTGGGGCGACCAACCGGGAACTTCGGGACCTGCGTACCAGGGAGCGATTGTATGTTTCCTGGCCCTGTTAGGTTTCTTTTTTGCCTGGAAAAAATACCGCTACTGGATTCTGGGCGCTTCTATTCTGACGATTTTCCTGGCATGGGGCAGCAACTTCATGGCGCTTTCCGATTTCTTTATCGATTTTATTCCTTTTTATAATAAATTCAGGGCACCGTCTTCCATCCTGGTGGTGGTGGAATTGCTATTCCCTTTAATCGCTATTATCGGACTGTACCGGTTCTTTACCGATAACGAATTAACCAAAGAATACAAACAGAAAATTCTCCTCTATGTCGGCGGCGGAACATTAGGTTTTGTCCTGATCCTTTTGCTCTTCGGAAAATCTCTTCTGGGATTCCAGACTGAAAATGAAAAGACCTATCTTCCTCCTTTCCTGTTGGATTATCTGGTCGATGAAAGGTTTAAAATGTTCAGGATCGATGCGATTAAAGCCTTCTTCTATGTGGCAGTTACCGTTGCGGCTTTATTCATGGTTTTAAAACAAAAGCTGAATCAGAACATCGCTCTGGTGATTATCGGGGTGGTCAGTTTATTCGATTTGTGGACGGTGAACAAAAGGTACCTGAATGACGAAAACTATGTCGATAAAGTTTTTGCCGAAAACCCTTTCCAGACGGAGAGTTCGGATCTTCTGGCTGAGAAAGCCCAGGGAAATCCGAACCTGGAATCGATCCTTGCCAATGTAAACGTGAATAAAACTCTGGAAACGATTGCCGAAAAAGACAAGACGCATTACCGGATTTTCAATAATATTCTGGGAACCTTCAGCGAGACGAATACTTCTTACTTTAAATCGTCCATCGGAGGTTACCACGCGGTAAAGCTGAGAAGATACGATGATGTTATCAACGAATATTTCCAGGTCATGGACTCGGTAAAAGTTCCGAATATCCTGAATCTTCTGAATGCCAAATACCTCGTCCTGGGCGGACCGGAGCAGCCGCAGGCAATGCCGAATCCGAAAGCCAACGGAAACGCATGGTTTGTCAGCGATCTGAAATTTATGGATTCTCCGAATCAGGAAATTAAGGCGATCGGAACCATCAACACTAAAAAGACAGCGGTTATCGCTGCTTCCGACAGGAACTATTTTGAAGGAAAAACAGTACAAGCCGATTCCACCGCATTTATCAATTTAACCAAATACCAACCGAACGAACTGGAATTCAGATCCCAATCGAAAACACCGCAGCTGGCTGTCTTTTCGGAGATTTATTATCCTCATGGCTGGAAATTCTTTATCGACGAAAAAGAAGTCCCTTACCTCAAAGCAGATTACCTGCTGCGTGCCGTGTATGTTCCTGCAGGAAGCCACCACGTAAGAATGGTCTTCGAACCGGAAGTCATCGAAAAAGGAAAGTGGATCTCACTGATCTGCTTCGGGCTGTTCATTCTTTTAAGCGGACTTGGGATTTATTTTGTTTACCGCAAAAGAGACAAAAGAAAAGTAGTTGAATTGTAGAAATTCAAAAGTCTGAAAAGCGTTGGAATACATAACAGATCTAACCGGTAAATGTTTTAATCAAATTGATTAACCGCAGCCTTTTACATTTCGTCCGCTTTTGAATAACCGGAAACCCTGTTCATCTTTTGGATCTTTTGCGGTAAAAATAACAGTCAATGAATTCTCAAAAAAAAATACTCATCATCACCTATTACTGGCCTCCTGCGGGAGGTCCGGGTGTTCAGAGATGGCTGAAATTTGCCAAGTATCTGCCGGAAAGCGGCTGGACTCCCGTAATTTATACGCCTGAAAATCCAAGCTACCCTTTATTGGATGAAAGTCTGGTGAAAGATGTGCCGGAAAATCTTGAGATCATAAAAACAAAAATCCGGGAACCCTACCAGCTGGCTGAAAAACTGAATAAAAGCAATAAAAAATTCAAAGCCGGACAGTTTGATGTCGGCAGCAACCAAAGCTGGAAATCCAGGCTTTCGATCTGGGTACGGGGGAATTTCTTCATCCCTGATGCAAGGGTGTTCTGGGTAAAACCTTCCGTAAAGTTCCTGGAACAGTATTTAAAGGAAAATAAAATCGATGTCGTGGTTACTTCCGGGCCGCCGCATTCGCTGCACCTTATTGGTTTAGCATTGAAAAAAAAATTACCCGATCTTAAATGGATCGCCGATTTCCGCGATCCGTGGACAGAAATTTCTTACTACAAGCATCTAAAGCTTACCAAAAGTTCCGACCGGAAGCACCGTGAGATGGAAAGCGAAGTCTTCAGAAATGCCGATATTACTTTGGCCACCAGCTACACCGATGCTGAAAATTTCAGAAAAAACGGAGCCCGTGCCCTCTGCATAACCAATGGATTTGACGAAGCCGATGCTGATGTCCACACCCGAAAATCAGTACCCGAAAACAATCAGAAACAAAAATTTACCCTCAGTTATATCGGTGTTCTGGAACAGCTGAGAAATCCTGAAAACCTCTGGGAAGCTTTGGATGAGCTGGTAAAAACGAATTCTGATTTTGCGGAAAATTTTACTTTAAAATTTGCGGGAAGAATTGATGATAAAATTTTAACGTCGATTGAACAGTCAGCGTTAAAGACCCATATTGTGAATCTGGGCTACCTTTCGCATGACAAAGCCATTGACGAAATGCAGTCCTCGGATATTTTATTGATGACCAATTTTCCGAATGCCTCTTCCAAAGGCATCATTCCGGGAAAGATTTTCGAATACCTTGCCACAGGAAAGCAGATCATTTCTTTCGGACCGGATGAAGCTGATGTTGCCCGGATTCTTGAAGACACCCAGGCAGGGAAGCATTTCAGCTATGATGACACCGAAGCGATCAAAACTTTTCTCATTGAAAAGTTTGACCTCTGGAAAAGCGGTCACCTTGCCGCCAATACTCAGAATATTGATCAGTTTTCAAGAAAGAACCTGACGAAAAAACTGGCTGAAATTTTAGATGGACTTTTTTAACCGCAAAAGTGACAAAAGATATTCATCCCGATCATAAGTTGAATGCTTAATAATGACGAAAGCGCACAAAAGTTTTTAAAAAATCTTTGATTTTTTATCTGATGTGTTCTAAAATATACGCAAACCAACAGGCTCTTTCTTTCTTACTAATGTGTTAAAACATAAAATACTATTATCCGTGGGAAACCTTAAATCGTCCATTGGTCATTAATCACCCCTATCAGATAATATTTTCCGCTGAGCTGTTCAAAAACCAGTCGGAGACATTTCCAGTCCATTTCAGGATTGGATTCTGAACCTTTGACAAAATTCTCCGTAAAATCCGCTATGGGATATACTTCTCTTAAGTTGTTCAGGGAATTCCCTTTTCCCTGGAATTCATTGATCGACACCTGCCCGGTTGCAAAATCTTTTGCATAAACCCATCGGATCAGATAATCGGTAATCGTCGATTTATAAAGATCCCCCGAGCCGTCCAGCGCGCCCCAGGTAAAAACAGTTTTCGACGGCTGGTATTTGATGAAATCGGATTTGTAAAAGAGTTTGTCCTCTTCCGGGCTTACAAAAGCATACATCGAAAACCGGACGCCTTTTTCAGGATGGATGAATTCCGCAAACCTTTTGTAATTTTTATCGTGTAATGCCTGAAGAACGGCTTCGTTGGCTGCTTTCAGCGCAGCCTCCTTATCCAAATCCAAAGTTCCCGATTTACCCTGTACGTTATATGTTTGCGAAGGTTTTGCAGAATCGGCTTTGTCATTGACAAATTTTTCCGGATTCTTCTTACAGGAAACCACGGCCAAAAAAGATAAAAAGAGTACTGCTTTTTTCATATTTTCTTACTATTCAACCCTAGTAATCACCAAAATAGATGCCACATTTTAATCTCTACACTTACTTTTATTTTTTTAAATGCCATGTTATCATCGGTTGTACGGTTTTTGCCTGATTCAGACCGGTTGCTTTATCGTTTTTCGTAATTTTGTCTTATGGAAATTTTAGATCTTCTTATTATCGGAGGCGGACCTATCGGATTGAACTGTGCGCTGGAAGCCCGGAAAAACAACCTCAGCTATTTAATTATTGAAAAAGGAACCATCGTGAATTCCTTATACAATTATCCTCTATACATGCGTTTTTTCTCGACGGCCGAGAAGCTTGAGATTGATGGGATCCCGTTTATTTCTACGGCTCCGAAACCCGGCCGGCAGGAAGCGCTGGAATATTACCAAGGGATCGCCCGGCAACGGGATATCAACATCAACCTGTATGAGAAAGTGGAAAAAGTTTCCAGGGAAAATCAGGTTTTCACTGTTGAGACGACCAAAGGAACCTATACCGCCCGGAACGTCATTATTTCTACCGGGTTCTATGATATTCCCAACCTTATGAACATTCCGGGTGAGCTCTTACCCAAAGTGAAACACTATTATACCGAACCTTACCCTTATGCCCGGCAGAAGATCGTGGTGGTGGGCTCCAGCAACTCCGCTGTGGATGCGGCTCTGGAAACCTACCGGAAAGGTGCTGAAGTAACCATGATCATCCGTCATGACGAAATTTCGCCCAGTGTAAAATATTGGGTAAAACCGGATATCGAGAACCGGATTGCAGAAGGAAGCATCACCGCACATTTCAGAAGTGAGTTGCTGGAGATTAAAGAGTATTCCGTAGTTTTTAAAGATAAAAACGGAGCAATCAGCGAAATTGAGAATGACTTCGTATTGGCCATGACCGGCTATCTCCCCAACTTCGATTTCCTGAAAAACTCCGGTATCGAACTCCAGGGCGAATGCCTCAATCCTTTTTACCATCCCGAAACCATGGAAACCAACGTTCCGGATTTATACCTGGCCGGCGTGGTTTGTGGTGGAAAAGACACGCATCTGTGGTTTATTGAAAACTCCAGGATCCATGCGGAGATGATCATCCGGACTATTCTTGCCAAACGTTGATCTTCTATTTTTTAAAGATCCTATTATTGTCTATTTAAGCTATCTTTAAACCTCTATCCCATTAAATAGAATATGAATAAATTTTTAGTTGCCGCATCGCTGACAGCGGTCCTTTTTTCCACACGGGTTTCAGCGCAGAAAGACAGCATTCAGCAGTATGTTTCTAAAGCACTGGATATTATGAAGCATAAATCCGTTAATAAATCGAAGGTAAACTGGGAAGAATTGTCCCGTACCACCCTTGAAGATGCCTCTCATGCAAGAACGGTTAAAGAAACCTATCCTGTTCTGATAAAAGCATTGCAATCACTGGGTGATTCACATTCCAGATTTTATCCCGCAGAAGAAGTAAGACAATATACATTAGGCTACAAGGCTACGGGACAGGAGTTTCCGGTAATTGAAAGCAAACTGCTGGAAAATAAATATGCTTACATAAGTTTACCCGGTATCGGATCTTTCAACAAAGACGACTGGAATCTGTACATCAATACTTTTTACGCCAAAGTGAATGAATTACAGAAACAAAAACCCAAAGGCTGGATCGTTGATCTGCGGGACAACTACGGCGGAATGCTTTATCCCATGTATGCTGCAGCCGCACCGTTTTTCGACCGTAAAAATATTGTGGGGACAAAAGATGCCGAAGGAACCATTGAATATTTCAACTACAGAGACGGGAAGTTTTACGAAGGCCCGACAGCCACCCAGTCTTTCCAGCTTAAAGAAAAACAGCCTCAGCAGATCAAAACGCCTGTTTCCATACTGGTAAATAAAGTAACCGGCAGCTCTGCTGAATTTATTACGGCTGCATTTGCAGGACAGAAAAATGTAAAACTGATCGGTGTGAATACACAGGGTTTAACCTCCGGAAACCAGGAATATAAACTTTCCGACGGATCTTTTCTCGTTTTAACCATAGGAAATATTGTAGACCGTACAGGAAAAGAATACCGTATTATCGGTGAAGGAATTGCTCCTGATATCAGGATAGAAAAGGCAGACGACAAAGCAAAAACCAATGAATCCTATATGAATACGGCGTTCAGGTATATTGATGGTAAACGATAAGAAAAACCCTATTTTACTTTTATTATCACATAAAAACGGTCCATACATTTTAATCTAAAAATCAATCTTTACTTCAAAGATGAAGTTTCTCTTTGCAGCAGGATTGTAATACCGGTTTCCAAAAGCATTGATATCGAAGCCCGCTACGTAGTCTTCATTGTATAGATTCTGAACCTGAAGAAATAAGTTCAGCCTCGTTTTATCCAGATCTACCGGAAATCCAAACCGGATATTTCCGATCAGGCAGGCATCCGACCAGACCGAATTCGCATCGTTCAAAGGGATTTTTGAAGTATAAAAATGGGAATAGTCTACCGATAGTTTTCTGAAAAAAGTAAAGTTCAATAAATTGTTGACCGTTGTTTTCGGGACACCCGTGAGATCATTTCCGGAAAAGTCATTTTCGTTCTGCCGGTAATTTTTAAATTTAAAATCATAAAAGCTCCCCGAGAACCTGAATTTAAACCGGCTCAGAAAATTATTTTTTAAATCGAAATTTTTAGATTCGAGCAGCACTTCCACCCCTTTCTGAACCGTTTCTCCCGAATTGACGAAATATTCCTGTCCGGCTTCGTTCTGCCTTCTTACGATCGCGTCTTTCATCCGGAAATCGAAGTAGCTTCCCTCAACAAAAATAGAATTCCCGAATTGTTTCCTGATGCCGGCTTCTTTGTTCCAACCGGATTCAGGCCTCAGACCGGTATTGAACTGCTGGGTTGAAGAACGGATCTCTTCATTCGTCGGAGCAGAATTCCCCTTCCCTATTTTTCCACGTACGGAAAAACCTTTTCCCACAAGATAAGCAATTCCGAAATTTGGAAGCCATTGGTTCCTGAACCTGATTTTTCCATTTTCTTCCCGCGGATACTGCCGTTCCCAATCGTAGAGATTTGAATTTACGCTGACGGAAATATCCGTAAAAAGTTTTTCGCCAATATTCAGTTTCTGGGATAAAAAATAAAAGCCGGATGTATTTTTAAGACGGTCAAAGTTTTGTGGATTTCCCTCTGAACCTCTGTTGTTATCATAATTTTTAACTAAAACATCACTGATTCCTCCTTCAAATCCAAGCCGGTAAGCCAATGAAACGGAATTCCAGTTTTTTTCATAATTAAAATGCGTCCTGAGGGCAAAATTCTTTTCAAAACGGTTTTCAAAATTGGTAATGAACGGATTTTCAAAATCGACGTAAGACCCCTGGACCATAAGGAAATGAGAAAATTCCGGATTGATTTTCAATTCGTGCGAAAGCCCGGCCAGGATCATCTTGTTACGGATTCCGGCCTCCTGCTCTTTGGCCCCGGGAACAGTTTTTGTTGCCGGTCTGGCCTGTCTCCGGTCGATATTCATCTGTTCCAGCGTCAGTCCGCCCGGTGTCTGGTAGTCGAGATCGGAATACATCAGCATGGCTTTCAGCATTCCTTTTTCGGAATATTTAAAATGATCTTTAAGAAAAACCTGCTTCCTCTGAACCTTCGCCTGTTCCCGGTAAGAATCGGTCTGGTACTGATTCTGAAAAACCTCAACGAAATGTCTTCCGAGCTGTTTTGAAAAACTGATGCTCTGATTAAATGTTCCGTAGCTCCCCGCCGAAAGGTTTGCCGAAATCTGATCTGAACTTTTCGTTTTCAGAAGAACGGTTCCTCCCGTCGCGGCCCCGTAATCTCCGCTTTCCGGGCCTTTATAGATTTCCATCCGGTCGATAAGCTCCGGAGAGAGTACGTTAAAATAAGTATTTCCTGAAGCATCGGACAGTATAAAATCATCCAGGTACACCTTAACGTTCCGTACTCCGAAAGGCGATCGCAACGTACTTCCGCGCAGGGAGATCCGGTAGCTTCCCGGTGAACGTTCCTCCATTCTTGCTCCGGCGATCTGATTAATGGATTCAAGCATCCTCTCCGGCGGGTTCTGAGTGAGCAGGTTTTCGGAAACTACGGAAACAGATTTGGTGGAAGAAATAAAAGCCGCCGGTTTTTTATAGGCGTCAATACGGACTTCAGAAATCAGACCTACAGAATCTTTCTGCTGAGCCAGCAGTAGGGAAGCCGAAAACAAAGGAAGGAAAAAGTAAAGTTTTGTCATTGCCTGATGCTATGCAAAAACCGTACTTTCCTTTATAAACGGGGTATTCTTAAGCTGAAGTTTTAATTCAAATTTATATAAACTCGCACTAGAAAACAGGCTGGAAGATGGGAGCCGGATGCCGGAAGTCCCCATAACAATACTACAATCAGAGGGATTGATCATCAGATAAATCATTTTCCACTTTTTCAAAGAAAGACTCTCTTAAAATCCTTATCCAGGAACCTGGCTTTTACTTTATATTTCAATAACCTACTGAATACAAGTTAAATAAATGATAATTCAAATTAATTTAATCTCAAAAGGCACGTATTTGTTTCAGAGTTCTTAGGCTGATTTAAAAAAGTAAAGGGCTTTAAATTTAAATTCGTAGCAGGATTAAATAATGCTAGTCTATCTGAAAAACTTTGTCAAAGTTCTGAACTTTGACAAAGTTGAAATGATTTCGTTTGATCACCAAGATCTTTGATCGTAGTTCTGACAAGAGAAACTTCCGGCCTCCAGCTTCCATCTTCCCAACCCATGAATCCGGTTTCTCTAGTGTGATTCTTTTTTATTCCCTATCATCCACGGAACAATATAGTAGAAGGCAATTGCAGTTATGCCGAGAATGATTCCCGTGGCTGACCATAAAAAAGTAAACCCGAAATGTTCTGCTACGAAAGTCCCCAGCGAAGGCGTGATGATGAACGAAAGTGAAAAAGCGATTCCCAGCAATCCCATATAAGCCCCTTTGTTATGGGCTCCCGACCGGAGCGACGTAATAGTGGCCATAAACGGTAGCGCCCAGATTTCCCCCAGGCTCAGGATGGTAATGGATACCCCCAGGATCCATAAGGAAGTTCCTGCCGCCAGCATCCCGAAGGAAACGGCACAGAAAAGCGTTCCCAGCAGCATGGTGGTTTTCAGCTTCAGGTACCTTTCGGCAATCTGCACCATAATCATTTCCATGATAACCACGATCACCCCGCTGAATCCAAGGATATAGCCTATTTTCTCCGCAGAAAGACGGGCTTCCTGCTTATAGAAGATGGTGAGCGTATTCAGTATCTGGAAAAAACAGACGGAGAACAGAAAGCAGGCCGCTGCAAAAAGGATAAAACGGGAATCTTTATAAGGAGATACGGATGGATCAGATAAAGCCCGCTCAGATTTTTCCTTGTTTCTGTAGCTCCGGTTTCTGAAAAAGAAAACGTAGGTTAATCCGGCCATCAAAGCTCCCGCCGCATTGGAATAAAACAGGAAATCATACGAAATCGAAGCCAGGATTCCGCCCAGCGCAGGGCCTACGGAAAACCCCAGATTCACCGCCATCCGGTTCAGTGAAAAGGCCCGGGTGATGTTTCCGGGTTTGGCATATTTGGAAACCGCCACGGAATTGGCAGGCCGGAAAGCTTCACTGATGGAGCTCTGGATGAAAATAATTGCCGCCAGCCCAACTTCGGTATGGAAAAGAGGAATCAGGCAGAACATGGGAACACTCAGAAACAGGCTCATGCTCTGTACCTTAAATTCTCCGATCTTATCCGTGATCATTCCGCCGATCCAGGAACCGACCACAGAGCCGATCCCGAAAAAGCTGAGCACGATTCCTGCGCTTTTCATGTCGAATTTCAAATGATCGGTCATGTATACGCCCAGGAAAGGCAGTACCATGGAACCCGACCGGTTGATCAGCATCACCAGTGCGAGCATCCAGCTTTCCGGCGACAGCCCTCTGAACGAATTGATATATATTTTTAATAGTTTCACAATTTTGATTTTTTATATTTAATTGAATATTGACGGATGATCCATCACTGATACTAACCACAAACGGCACTAATTTCTTTTTCACAAATGACACGATTATTATTTGTGAGAGATTAGGGTCATTCGTGTTTAAAACCAGCAATTTAAACACAAACAGCACTAATTTTTTCACGAATGGCCACTGATACTATTTGTGATATTTGTGAGCGTATTAGGATCATTCGTGTTTAAAAAAAAACAGGACTTAAAATTAAGCCCTGTTTCATTTATATGGTATCAATAAATTTCTACTCCGGCTTATAAGAGTCTTTTAAGGTTACGGTTCTGTTGAATACAAAATTTGTATCCGTGGAATCCTGATCTTTCGTGAAATAGCCAATTCTCTGGAACTGCAGCGGTTCTCCTACAGCAACGTCTTTTAAGTTTGGCTCGGCAAATCCCTGTACGGCGGTTACGGAATCCGGATTGATGAAGTTCAGGAAGTCTACATCCTTCTCGGCATCAGGCTGCTCCACCGTAAACAATTTGTCGTAGTTTCTGATTTCCACAGGAATCGCATGTTTTGCAGATACCCAGTGAATCGTTCCTTTCACTTTTCTTAAACTTTCCTCCGTGCCGCTTCCCGATTTGGATTTCTCATCGTAGGTGGCATAGATGGCCGTGATGTTTCCGTTTTCATCCTTCTCTACCCTTTCTCCTTTGATGATATAGGCAGATTTCAGACGCACTTCACCGCCTAATTTCAGTCTGAAAAATTTATTATTGGCTTCTTCCTTAAAGTCTTCACGCTCAATATACAATTCCCTGGAAAACGGAATCTCCCGGGTGCCGGCATTTTCCTGCTCCGGGTTGTTTTCGGTTTCCAGCCATTCTTCCCCGCCTTCAGGATAATTTTCAATGATTAATTTAATAGGATCCACAACCGTCATGACTCTTTTGGCCACTTTATTCAGGTCTTCACGGACGCAGAATTCCAGCAGCTGAAGCTCAATCAGGTTTTCTCTTTTGGCAACTCCCACTTTCTCAATAAAATTCCTGATGGAAGCCGGCGTAAACCCTTTTCTTCTCATTCCGGAAATGGTAGGCATTCTCGGATCATCCCAACCGTTCACTGCATTTTCAGCGATCAGCCTCTGCAGTTTCCTTTTGGAGGTGATCATGTAGGAAACGTTCATCCTGGCAAATTCCCGCTGCTTGTTCTTCACTTTTCCTTCTTCATACACCTGATCCAGGTACCAGTTGTACAACGGCCGGTGGTTTTCAAACTCCAGGGAGCACAGCGAGTGCGAAATCTGTTCGATATAATCGGATTCCCCGTGTGCCCAGTCGTACATCGGGTAAATTTTCCATTCGGTTCCCGTTCTGTGGTGGGGTCTTTTCAGGATTCTGTACATCACCGGGTCACGCATATTCATGTTCGGTGAGGTCATATCGATTTTGGCCCGGAGCGACATTGCCCCTTCTTCAAACTCCCCGTTTTTCATTCTCTCAAACAGATCGAGAGATTCTTCAACGGGACGGTTGCGGTAGGGGGATTCCACTCCCGGCTCTGTAGGATTCTTTCTCTGTTCGGTGATCACTTCGGAAGGCTGCTCGTCTACATACGCTTTCCCTTCTTTAATAAGCTGGACCGCCCAATCGTAAAGCTGCTGGAAATAATCGGAAGCATACAGCACTTTATCCCATTTGAAACCTAACCATTCAACGTCTTTCATAATAGAATCCACGAATTCCTGCTCTTCTTTCTCAGGATTCGTATCGTCGAAACGAAGGTTTACGGGAGCATTGTATTTTTCACCCAAACCGAAGTTGATGCAGATCGCTTTGGTATGACCCACATGCAGATAACCGTTTGGTTCAGGCGGAAAACGGAAACGGATCTGATCTCTGTTCAGGCCGTTTGCCAAATCATCTTCGATAATTTGCTCAATAAAATTGAGTGATTTTTTTTCTTCTTCCATTAAAATTCGCTTTAAAATGCCATGTATCACGACAATTTGCAAATTTAGGAAAATTAAAGGGTTTACCCAAGTAGTAATTTCGGAGGATTAAATGATCCGGATATGATATTTTTACTTAAATTAGAACTGCTAAAAACCTACTTAAATTACTTATCAACATGGCCGTCTATATCCTGAGCAACAGAAAAACCGTCTGTCATAAACGCGAAAGAGCTGAGTCTTTTTCCAATAACCAATACCCGGTTCCCGATTTCGGAATTGCCAGACGCGAATTCGAGGATCACCAGGGAATTCCCAAAGCTGTAAAAAAGAAAAACATCGTTTCCGTTATCGACCGTATTTTCGTAGAGAATGATCTTCCGGATACCCTTAAATGTGAAGCCGGTAGCCACTGGGGTTATCTATCCGGTTCCAGGGTGCAGAATGACATTTTCCGGAATTTAAATGAAGCTGACCGGAATCTGGTCACCAACCAAATAAAAAATAACGAAAATACATTCATAATCGATTATTAGTCAAAACATTATTCAAATTATAAAAATATCACACAATATTGAAAAATTGTGATAGCATAGTATGGCATAGAGATTGCAAATTCATTCATCATAAATCGGGGAAATACAAAACTTATATCATGGAAAAAGTTAGAACCAAGCTTTCAGTATGGTTAGAATACATCAAGAAAGCAATTTTCGTGAAAGACGTGATTTAAATAAAGCGTTCCAGATCTAAAGCACCAAAGACTTGCATCATCAGACTTCAGGATAATTGATAGATTTAAATTATTTTTTTTAATATCTGTTAATTGTGCTGAATTTCTTGTGTGTCTCTAAAAAGATTTTCATATTTACATCACCAATCAAATAAATCAATGTATTATGAAAAATCTTAAAAAAATCAACAGAGAAGAATTGAAATCCATCAAAGGTGGAAAACCTCCTTTGGGGTGCAACAGCTGGAATCCTTCGGCCATGTGCTGCAGATCCTGGGCTCCCGACTACTGCGGTCAGCAGACCTGTCCGGATTCACCTGCACCAGCCTGCTAGCGGATTGATCCCGCTTATATTTTGAACCATAACGATTCGCCCTGCAAATCAAGACGGGTCTCAAAATTATTAACGAATAAAGCTCCGGTTCCCAATCCTTGCGGCATCGGGCTTTTTTTTGTAAAAGTATACTGGGCAATGGCATTCAGTCCGATATTGCTTTCCAGCGCAGAAGTAATCCACCAACCGGTATTCTGTTTCTCTGCCAGAGAAATCCATTCGTCGGAACCGGCGAATCCGCCTACCAAAGCGGGCTTCAGAATAATATACTGCGGCTTTATGGTTTCCAGCAATTTTTTCTTTTCATGAAAATCCGTGATTCCGATCAGTTCTTCATCCAACGCAATCGGCGTAGGTGTTGCGGTGCACAGCTCCGCCATGTCAGTCCGGTTCCCGGCTTTGATAGGTTGTTCGATGGAATGAATCTGTAAGGCTGCCAGCTGTTCCAGGACGGTCTTCGCTTCATGTTTGGTAAATCCGCCATTGGCATCCACCCGCAGCTCCAGCATTTCCTTTGAGAATTTCTGCCTTAGGGCTTTTAAAATTTCATGTTCAGAATCCCAGTTGACCCCGATTTTTAATTTGATACAGTGAAATCCCTGATCCAGCTTATCGCGGATCTGCTCCTCCATATAATCGATACTGCCCATCCAGATCAGCCCGTTGATGATCATCGGTACCTTACCCTTTGTAAATTCACTTGGAAAATAAAGATTTTCTCCATGTTCCAGGTTCAGCATGGCCTGTTCATATCCGAACCAGATGGACGGGAAATCAATTAAACGTTCTTGTAAAAATCCGGGATCTTTCTGAATATTGCTGCACAGCCATTGGAGCTTTTCTTCGTAATCCGGGCGGTCGTCAAAGCTCAGCCCCCTGAAAACAGCACATTCTCCCGTTCCTTTTTTTCCGTTTTCCGAGATTTCAAGGATAAAAGTTTCCTTTTCACGCAAAACGCCGCGAGATGTTCCACTCGGGCGCTTGAATTCCAATAAATATCTGAAATATGCCGCTTTCATTATTTTACACTGTCGATTCGCATAAATTCTTCTGCTTTTTCCACCATATCGATGCTTCCGCAGAAAAACGGAATCCGCTGGTGAAGCTCGGTCGGTTCAATTTCAAGGATCCTCCTGAAGCCGTCGGTTGCTTTTCCCCCTGCCTGCTCGGTAATAAAGGCCACCGGATTACATTCGTATAAAAGTCTCAGTTTGCCGTTGGGCGCCTGCGAATACGAAGGATAGATGTAAATTCCGCCTTTCAGCATATTCCGGTGGAAATCAGCGACCAGCGAACCGATATACCTTGAGGTATAAGGACGGTCTCCTTCTTCCATCTGGCAATATTTAAGATAGTTTTTTACGCCCTGGGGAAATTTGATGTAGTTCCCTTCATTGATGGAATAGATTTTTCCGGTTTTCGGAAAGGTCATGTTCGGGTGGGAAAGGTAATACGTTCCCAAAGAAGGATCGAGGGTAAATCCGTTTACCCCGTTTCCGGTGGTATAAACGATCATGGTAGATGAACCGTAAATGATGTATCCTGCTGCAATCTGATTGACTCCTTTCTGTAAAAAGTCTTCCAGCTGCACTGGCGTTCCAGGCTCGGTCACCCTTCTGTAAATGGAGAAAATGGTTCCTACGGAAACATTCACATCAATATTTGAAGATCCGTCCAAAGGATCGATCAGCACCACATATTTGCTCAAATGTCCGTTCTCACCACATTTGATATCGATAAAATCATCATTTTCTTCAGAAGCGATTCCGCAGACAACCTCACGCTGAGACAGAGCCGTAATAAAGATTTCATTGGCAATCACATCCAGTTTCTGCTGCTCCTCCCCCTGAATGTTCTGGTTACCGGCGGCCCCTGCAATATCTACGATTCCCGCTTTGTTTACCTCTCTGTTTACCACTTTGGAAGCCAGCCTGATCGCGCTCAGCAAGCGGGAAAATTCTCCGGTGGAATACTGGAAATCATCCTGCTTTTCGATAAGGAACTCTCCTAAAGTCTGTAATGGTTGCTGTGACATATTTTTCTTTTTACGATTTGCTCAAATTTCGTAAAATTTATTACAATGTAAAAGAATTATTAACAAAGCCTTTAACCCGCTGTATATAAACCACATACACCTTCAAATTACCTTAAAAAGCAGACCTTATCATAAAAACACCCTCCCTTTTCACGCCGGTGCCGGGCCGATCTGCCGTTATTGTTCATCTGAAGTTAAATTTTACTTATTCAACAAAAGTACGGAACCAAATGACTCAATTAATAAAGACAAAATCCCTCCCAACAGTTCACAAACAACATCATTTTCCTAATACGCAAATAAATGATATTCAATATAATAAACCAAGATATTCCATACTCCTCTTCCAGCCCTTTCACCAGAATCCTTTTTTGAGCCTGCATTAATTTTAATAAAATCTTAAGCCGGTGAAATTCATGGCTATTTCATATCTCGTTGTAAATTTATAATTTTGAGCCCCGTAAAATATTCCCATAATTTTTATCTAACAATTTTATTATTAACAAATTAATGAAAATTTTCAAGTTTGGTGGAGCATCGGTAAAGGATGCTGAGAGCGTAAAGAACGTGTCTATGGTTTTACAAAGCCAGGGATTTGCCAAATGTCTGCTGGTTATTTCAGCGATGGGCAAAACGACGAATGAGCTGGAAAAAGTAGTGGAACTTTATTTCAGTAAGGATAACTACCAGACGGAAATTGAAAAGATAAAACGGAAACATATTGAAATCGCACAGGGCTTATTTCCAAAAAACCATGCTGTTTTTGCGGAAATCAATCTATTCTTTGATGATATTGATTCTTTCCTGCGCAGAAACAAGTCGCCGAATTATAACTTCGTGTACGACCAGGTCGTAAGCTGCGGGGAGATGATTTCCACAAAGATCTTGAGCGAATACCTGAACGAGATCCAGTTTACCAACCAGTGGCTGGATGCCCGGGATTATGTAAAAACCGACAATTCATACCGGGAAGGGGTTGTAGACTGGACCAAAACAGAGGAATTTATTTCCAGCCTGAATAAAGAGATCTGCTATGTTACCCAGGGGTTTATGGGATCCGATGAAAATAATTTTACCGTTACTCTCGGAAGAGAAGGTTCCGATTATTCGGCGGCCATTTTCGCCTACTGCCTGAATGCAGATGCCATGACGATCTGGAAAGATGTACCGGGTGTGATGACGGGAGATCCGAGGAAATTCAAGGATGTGACCCTGCTTTCCCATATTTCGTATGAAGAGGCCATCGAGATGGCTTACTACGGAGCCAGTGTGATCCACCCGAAAACACTGCAGCCGCTTCAGCAGAAAAACATCCCTTTCTATGTAAAATCTTTTGTAGACCCTACAAAAGCAGGAACGAAAGTCGGGGCGTCAGAAAAAAACCAAAGCGAGGAATCTTATATTCTGAAGGAAAACCAAACCCTGCTGAAAATCTCAACAAGAGACTTCTCCTTTATTGCGGAAGACCACATGAGCCTGATTTTCGGATATTTATCCAAATATAAAATCAAAGTTTCCCTGATGCAGAATTCTGCCATTTCACTGGCTTTGTGCCTGGAAGATAAATTCAACCAGGTGGATGAACTGAATGAAGAACTGCAGAAATCATTCAAAACCGAAATCGTAAAAAATGTATCTTTATTCACCGTAAGAAATGCTAAAATAGAGAACATAGATCAATTTTACCAGGAAAAAAGTGTATTATTGGAGCAGATTTCGAAGAATACGCTTCAAATGGTAACACAATAAAACTAATTACGACTAAACACACATGAGTTTAATTTCGAAAAACGATTTAATTAAGGCTTCCGGCTTACATAAAATAGGATTTCTGAAAAATCCTGTGGCTTCTGCTGTGATGAGCATTGCCAAGATCAATGAAGTAAATAAATTATACGACAAACTGAAAGATAAGGAAGGTAAAGACTTTTTCGACTCATTTGTAAGAGAGCGTAATCTGAGCTATATCGCCTTTGAAGAGGACCTGGCCAAAATTCCGAAAACGGGTCCGTTTATTCTGGTATCCAACCATCCGCTGGGTGCGATCGACGGTATTCTGATGTGTAAGATCTTATCGGAAGTACGTCCGGATTTTAAGGTGATGGGAAATTTCCTGCTGGAAAAAATCAAGCCGATGGAACCGTACGTTATTTCCGTTAACCCTTTTGAAGGCAGGAAAGGGGCATACAGCAGCTCCTCCGGAATGCGGGAAACCCTGAAGCATTTGCAAAACGGCGGCTGTGTAGGAATTTTCCCGGCAGGAGAAGTTTCCAATAAGAACAATCCTTATGGCGAAATACTGGATAAAGACTGGGAAAAACCGGCACTGAAGCTCATCCGGATGGCAAAAGTACCGGTGGTTCCGATGTATTTCCATGCGAAGAACAGCAGGATCTTCTACCAGGTGGCCAAGCTCCATCCCAATTTACAGACCGTCATGCTTCCCGCGGAAATGATGAAAGACCGGGAAAAACCGATCAGGATCAGAATCGGAAAGCCGATCCCGGTAAAAGCCATGGATGACATGGAGACGATCGAAGAGCTTGGTGAGTACCTGAAACGTAAGGTTTATATGATGCAATCCTATTACGAAAAGAGAAAATCACTGGCTCAAAGCATCAATCTTAAAAATTTATCGGTAAAATTCCCTTTGTTAAGGGAAGAGAATATTGTTCAGAATATCATTGATGAAACACCGAAAGAAGATATTTTAAAAGATATTTCCAAGCTGAAAGGAACGGATAAAATGTTTTTCAGTAACGGGAATTACGAAGTCTACTTTACCACCTATGAGGAGATTCCTTCGATTATGAGGGAAATCGGCCGTCAGCGTGAACTGACCTTCCGTGCGGTGGGTGAAGGAAGCAACCTGCCTTTTGACCTTGATGAATACGATAAGCATTACCACCACCTTTTCCTTTGGGACAGCGCTGCGGAAAAACTTGTAGGTGCCTACAGGATGGCCTTAGGCAAGGAAGTGATGAAAAAATCCGGGATCAGGGGCTTTTACACCAGTTCGCTGTTTGAATTCGAACAGGACATCCACCCTTTCTTTAAAAAAGTGATCGAAATGGGGCGTGCCTACATCTGCCAGGAATACCAGCAGAAACCGCTTCCCCTCTTCCTTTTGTGGCGCGGGATCGTGCATGTCTGCCTGAGGAATCCGGATCATAAATTCCTGATGGGCGGTGTAAGTATTTCCAATAAATTTTCGGAATTCTCGAAATCACTGATGATCGAGTTCATGCGTTCGAATTATTATGATTCCGCCGTGGCCCAGTACATCACACCGAGAAATGAATACAAGGTAAAGCTCAGAGACCGGGACAAGCACCTGTTTTTTGAGGAGATGGAATCCGATCTGAATAAGCTCGATAAAATTATCGACGACCTCGAACCGGAACTGCGACTGCCTGTTTTAATAAAAAAATACATCAAGCAGAATGCAAAAGTAATTGCCTTCAATGTGGATCCCAACTTCAATGATGCGATCGACGGGCTGATGTACATCCGGATCAGTGACCTTCCCGAAAGCACCATTAAGCCGGTCCTGGAAGAAATGAGCGAGCAGATCCGCAGGGAACAGGAAAATAATCCGGTTGAAAATCAGTAGGTTTTTAGGTTTTATTAAAAAAAGTAAGGTTAATACTTGCTTCATATACGAAAACTTACTACTTTTGCATCACTTTAAAACAACGAAGTACAAGAATGGTTTCTTAGCTCAGTTGGTAGAGCAATGGATTGAAAATCCATGTGTCCCTGGTTCGATTCCTGGAGAAACCACTTAGAAAAACCACCTGTAAAAAGGTGGTTTTCTTTTCAAAGCTGTTTTAAAATAAACCTTGCAGGATTTAATAATTATTATTACTTTTGCACCACTTCAAACGAAGTACAACCAATGGTTTCTTAGCTCAGTTGGTAGAGCAATGGATTGAAAATCCATGTGTCCCTGGTTCGATTCCTGGAGAAACCACTTAAAGTCATCTCATCCGAGGTGACTTTTTTGTTTTTAGCGGGATTTTTGTTAAATGGTGGTTAATGTAACAACAATCACAAATCTTTTACCTGAAAATAAGTATCTTCGCTTTTTGAAATTTTATCTAAAGAATGAAGAAGATTGTCTCCGGTTTATTTTTATTTTCTGCGGTAGCCGCATTTGCCCAGGAAGCCATCCAGTTTCAGGACCTGCCTTTTAAAGACCTTATTGCCAAAGCAAAAAAAGAAAAGAAAATCGTATTTCTGGACGCCTATACTTCATGGTGCGGACCCTGTAAAATGATGGAAAGAAATGTATTTACCCAAAAAACAGTCGGAGATTATTTCAATGCCAATTTCGTAAATGCAAGATTTGATATGGAAAAGGGCGAAGGAAGGGATATTGCAGCAAGATACGGCGTGCGGTCCTATCCTACTTATCTGTTTCTGAACGGTGACGGCGAACTGGTTTCGCAGAACTTCGGATACATGGAAGCGGGTTTGTTTGTTACCATGGCTCAGGACGTCAATTCCCCGAACAATAAAAAAGGTTCGTTAAAGGAACGTTTTGCCAAAGGGGAAAAAGATCCGGAATTCCTGATCAACATTATGAAGCTGAATTCTTCTTCGGATTACGCTTTTGCCAAGCAGGCTTCCGAAAGATATTTTGAAAACAGGAAAAAAACGGAGGAATTCACAAAAGATGATGTCGGATTGCTGTTGTATTTCTTAAAATCAACCGAAGATAAAAATTACAAAACTTTTGTTGAAAGAAAAGCGGATATCATCAGATTTTTACCGGAAGAAACCTATAAGGAGTTCGATAATCAGATCAAATTGGGAAAAATCGTGGAACAGTCCATTGATCCGAAAAGCAGAAAGATCAACGACGATTATTTCATGAAAAATGCTGAACCTTTGGTCGGAAAACATGAGGCGGAAATAAAGCTCAACCAGACCAAATTAAGCTATTATGAACAGAACTCCGATTTTCAGGAATACGAAAAAGCAGCATTGGCCTACTACAAAAATCCAGAAGCTTTTGAACCCAACGAACTCTTAAAGGCTGCCTGGCTGTTTTCGGAGCACATCAAAACTCCATCCTCCCTTAAAAAAGCCGTAGAATGGGCCGAAAAATCCGTCATGAGAAGCGAGACTTCCGAAAACACCTATATCCTGGCCAGGCTTTATTTTTTAACGGGAAATAAAGAAACGGCAAAAACCTATGCTGAAATGTCTAAAAATATAGCCGCCCAATCACAAAAAGATTCCACTTTAGCTGATGAATTACTGAAACAATTGAAATAACGAATGTCAAAAATTAAATTTATTACAGGATGTTTTACCCTGTTTTTATTGGGTAATCTGAATGCTCAGGAACAGGAGCAGCCTTCTGAAAAAAGGGTCTATGTAAAAGGAAATGCTTTATTTATCCCTATCGGAATTGTGAATCTGGCACTGGAACATCAGGTGAGCAAAAAAATTACGGTACAGGGAGATGTCTTGATTTCTCCGTGGAAATCTTTCGCAGGCCACGAGCTGCAGTATTATTCCGTTTCACTGGAAGGAAGGTATTATTTTAACGAAGCCTTCAGACACTTTTACGTAGGGGCCAATATTGCCGGATCCCGTTTCAATGTGCAGAAATGGAACTACTGGAACGACACTGTAGGCATTGACGAGGAAACCGGAATCGCCCGTAAAAACTCAGACCTTTACCAAAAAGGATACTCGGTAATCTTCGGGGTTACTGCAGGATACCAATTTAAAGTTTCGGACCGCTGGAACATCGATATCTACGGAGCGGTAGGAACATCACAGGACTATTATAAAGGATACGACCGCTCAAGAGGCGATCGTTATGACAAAGCTGAAAAATTCAATAAAAGCGGTGAAATCATTCCTTACAGAGGCGGAGTCATGATTTCTTATAAATTAAAATAATCTTATGAAATTATTCGGAAGAAACCATCTCATTATCTGTATCATTACGTTTGTCATTCTTTTCCTGATGAATTACCTTGGGAACGATCAGGCAGATAAGCTGGAAAGGGCACTGATGATCGCCGCTGCCGGCGTTATCGGGCTTTCCATCGGTCTGGTCATCATGAACAAAGGGAAAGACGACAAGACCCCTCCCCAGAATTTCGACTGATATCCGGCGAATGGTGAATAGTGAATTTGGCTTCGCCAGTCAATTTAATAGATTCACAGGCTCAAGCGAATTGACCATTCACCATTCACTTTTTATTTTTCGTAAACCACATATTTTTTGCGGATGTTTTCAAATGCATCCAGATCCGGTTTCCACGATGCTCTGATTTCAGAGACTGATTTTCCGGCAACCATCTGCTTCCTCAGTTCATCATTTCCGGCCAGCGTATCAAACCAGTAATTTTTTCCGGCTGCGGGCTTCAGGAAAAAGTCCAGCTCCGGGTTTTTATAATTTTTGTAGGCTTTCATCAGCCATTCCAGATTCAGTTCCCTTAAATCTTTTTTATCACCGGACAGGTTTTCACCATAACATAATTTTCCGTTTAAGAAAGGGTCCTTTGCCCCGGCCGTCGGTTTTGGGATAAACCGGTAAGGCAGATTTTTGGTCCAGGGCGAGCCATAAACCTGAAAAGGCAAATCTGTACCCCGGCCTACGGAAACCTGGGTTCCTTCAAAAAAGCAAAGGCTCGGATATAAATTGATCGACTTATCATTCGGCAGGTTGGGTGATGGCCTGTCGAGTATAGGGTAACGCCTGGTCTTGTGGTAGTTTTTCATCGGGATTAAGGTATATTTTGCCTGCACCTTATTTTTAAGCCATCCTTCGCCATTCACCATTTTCCCGTACTCGCCGATGGTTAAACCGTATACAACCGGAACTTCGTGCATCCCGACAAAGCTGGTCCATTTTTTCTTCAAGACCGGGCCATCGGTATAGCCGTCATGCGGATTCGGGCGGTCCAGCACGATAACCTCCACCTTATTTTCCGCTCCCGCCTCCATTACATAAGTTAAAGTGGAAATATAAGTATAGAAACGGACGCCGACATCCTGAATATCGAATACAATTGCATCAATTCCCTTCAGCTGCTCAGCATTTGGCTTTTTATTGTTGCCATACAGGGAAACAATGGGAATTCCGGTCTTTACATCAACGCCGTTCTTTACTTTTTCACCGGCATCAGCATCGCCTCTGAAACCGTGTTCCGGCGCAAAGATAGATTTGATTTTAATTCCGTTTTTTACCAGAAAATCCACTACATAGGTTTTATCGCTCATCAGCCCGGTCTGGTTGGTCACCACGCCAATGGTTTTCCCTTTCAGCAGGGGAAGATACAGGGCAGGCTGATCCGCACCGGTTTTAAAATCATCCTGATGGTGAACCTGAGAATAATATTGATTGAATACTCCTAAAAAAATTAGGCAAATAAGAAGTAAATTTTTAATTTTGAAATCTAAATTCATCGTCTTGAGCTTTCCTTTATATTTTTCCAAAAAAATAGCATTTTCCAAAGATAATAAAAATAACCTGTCGAGGGTGATCATCTTTATCGGCAGGCTTTCCGTGGCTTTGGGAATCATCGTATCGCTGATTACCGTTTCTACGGGGTTTGGCTCCAAGAAAGCGATCAAAGAAAGACTGGCGGATTTCAGCGGCCATATTACCGTACGGTCGACCCGTTCCAACTCTTCGTACAATACGTCAGTTCTGGATAATCAGGGGCTGGACCTGAAGAAAATCCGGGAAATGCCCGATGTGGCCAGTGTGCAGAAATATGCGACGGTAACCGGGATCATGCGGAATGAGCATAATTTTGCAGGGATTATCTTCAAAGGGATCGGAAAAGATTTCGACAGCCTGAGGTTTAAGAAATTCCTGATTGCCGGAACCTCACCCAAAGTAACCGAACAGGGATATTACAACGGCGTTACGATTTCGCAGAAGATAGCCAACGATCTTCATTTAAAGGTTAAAGACAGCATCGTCACCGTTTTCTCCAAAGCAGACCAGAAGCCTATTTACCGGAAATTTGAAGTGGTCGGGATTTACAGGACGGATATCAAGATGATTGATGACCAGTTTGTGCTTGGCGGAATCAACCATGTCCGTAAGATACAGGACATGAAGCCCGATGAGATTGGCGGACTGGATATTTTCTTTAAAAACGTAAACGATACCGACCGCAATATGCCGGAGATTGAAAAGTTTATCGGCTACAAAAATTACGCAGAAAAGGCCACGGAAAAATTCCCGCAGATTACCGACTGGATCAGTATTTTCGACACTAACATTGCATTGATCATCATCATCATGCTGATCGTAGTCGTTATCAATATCATTATGGTGCTTCTTATCCTGATTATTGAACGGACGAATTCCATCGGCTTGCTGAAAACTTTAGGTGCCAGCAATGCCCAGATCCGGGCCACTTTCATCAATTATACACTGATTATCATGATTCCGGGATTGTTGTACGGAAATGCCATCGGCCTGGGACTGATTTTCATCCAGAAGATTTTTGGGGTGATTAAATTAAATCCGGAAAACTATTACGTCAGTACCGTTCCGGTAGATCTTAACCCGGTTGCCATCATCTCCATTTCTCTCGGGATCCTGCTTATTTCCGGTCTGGCCCTGATCGTTCCGAGCTACCTGATCAGCAAGATTTCTCCGGTAAAGGCGATTAAGTACAACTAGGTCAATAGTGAATTGTCAATGGTGAATTTTGCTTCGCAAGTGAATGGTCAATTTTGTACTACGGATTGATGTTGGAAAAACGCAATGACACAAAAGGTTTTGGAATGCTTGATGTTGTAAGGCGCAAAGATTTTATCCGAGATAAAATTGTCGACTGCTGATCATCTCTCTCTTAAATGCTGATTAATCTTTGCTTTTGGAACACCAGGGGCACGAAGATTTTTTAATACTAACGGCTGGTAAGCTTCACAGAGCCGTTAACTTATAAAAGTACGCAGAGGTTCCGGAGTACGATTATTATTTGGAAAGCTCTAGGATTTTATCGGACATCATATTGTTTACCGCTGATCATCTCTCTCTTAAATGCTGATTAATCTCTCTGTTTTGAACACCAAGGGCACGAAGATTTTTTAATACTAACGGCTGGTAAGTTTCACAGAGCCGTTAACTTATAAAAGTACGCAGAGGTGATTATTATTTGGAAAGCTTCTAGGATTTTATCGGACATCATATTGTTTACCGCTGATCATCTCTCTCTTAAATGCTGATTAATCTCTCTGTTTTGAACACCAAGGGCACGAAGATTTTTTAATACTAACGGCTGGTAAGTTTCACAGAGCCGTTAACTTATAAAAGTACGCAGAGGTGATTATTATTTGGAAAGCTTCTAGGATTTTATCGGACATCATATTGTTTACCGCTGATCATCTCTCTCTTAAATGCTGATTAATCTCTCTGTTTTGAACACCAAGGGTACGAAGATTTTTTTAATACTAACGGCTGGTAAGTTTCACAGAGCCGTTAACTTATAAAAGCACGCAGAGGTTCCGGAGTATGAATATTGTTAGGAAAGCGCGAGGATTTTATCAGACATAAAATTGTTTACTGCCGATTAATCTGCATAATACTGAATGATTAAACAAGTAAAATCAGCGGTATAAAAATTTGACAGCGTTAAATTCTTTGCGTCTTTCAGCGGAATGATGGTCCAATTCTCTTGCGCCCCTGCTTATCCAATAACACCTTATCCTTCAAAAGTCTAAAGAAAAACCCTTCACCGCAATTCTCCTCCGGCCCGGAGGGGTGGCGAAAATTCAAGGAATTTTTGACGGGGTGGTTTTGTCGTGAATGGTGAATAATGAATCTGCTTCGCAAGGGAATTTAAAATTCAAAAAAATTAACCATTGACTCACAGAAATTGACCATTCGCTCATTGATTGATCCTGTCGAATTCCGGTATTGAAATAAAAATTCCGATTTACGGATTTTTAAAAATTAACCTTCGTTAAATAAGATTATCCTAAATAATTCATTGATAATTTTTCATCCACCGCACAGGTTTACAGTTGTTTTATATTTTTAATGATCCAATATTTATTATTAATTATCTGAAAGATGTATCTTAGCGCGTGCTTTAAAAAAAGTTTATGAAATACGCAAACAACATCCTCGAAACTATCGGAAATACGCCATTGGTAAAACTTAATAAGGTTTTGGGCGAAGATTTTCCGGCCTTGGTTTTGGCAAAGGTGGAAACCTTCAACCCGGGAAATTCCGTGAAAGACCGGATGGCCCTGAAAATGATTGAAGACGCCGAGAAAGATGGAAGATTGAAACCTGGAGGGACGATTATCGAAGGAACTTCCGGAAATACAGGGATGGGGCTGGCGCTGGCCGCCATCATCAAAGGCTACAAATGTATTTTTGTAACCAATTCCAAGCAGTCTAAAGAAAAATGTGATATCCTCCGTGCCGTAGGTGCTGAAGTCATTGTATGCCCGACCGATGTAAAGCCTACCGATCCGCGTTCGTACTATTCCGTTTCAAAAAGACTGGCCAAAGAAACGGAAAACGGATGGTACGTTAACCAATATGATAATTTATCGAACAGAGCGGCTCATTATGAGTCTACCGCTCCTGAAATCTGGGAACAGACCGAAGGAAAACTGACGCATTTTGTTGTCGGTGCCGGAACGGGAGGCACCATTACAGGCTGCGGGAAGTTCTTTAAGGAGAAAAATGAAAACATCAAAATTATTGGTGTTGATACCTACGGTTCAATCCTGAAAGAAATCCACGAAACCGGGGAAATCAAATTGGAAAATGCCTACACGTACATTACCGAAGGGATCGGAGAAGATATCCTTCCTGAAAACTATGATATGTCGGTGATCGATCATTTCGAGAAAGTAACGGATAAAGACGGTGCTATTTACGCCAGAAAACTGGCCAAGGAAGAAGGGATTTTCTGCGGGTATTCCGCAGGAAGCGCCATTGCTTCGATGGTTCAGATGAAAGACCGGTTTACGAAAGACGATGTGATTGTGGTGCTTCTCCACGACCACGGTTCCCGGTATGTCGGGAAGATCTACAATGACGAGTGGATGAAAGAAATGGGCTGGCTGGATTAATCAGCTTTTTCATGATAAAAATAAAAACTCAGAGGATTTGCTCTGAGTTTTTATTTTATGGATTTATGTTTTTCTTGAAAACCTGCTTCAGAAAGCGGTATTCTTTTTCACTCATGGATTTCCGGGGAAACATATAACTGTATTTTCCCTCAACCGTAATCAATTCGTCACTGCTGTCGAAATACGTAAAATCTTTCCATTCACTGGTCTCTTTTTCGCCATTGATGTTTATGGTAAAGAACTGTTCGTCAAATCGTATTTCGTAAATACTGCAGCTTTCAAGCTTGGCCAGATACCGGTTGACCTGCTTTTTCCATCGGGAAACTTTATTGATGCTGACGGACAGAAAAACGGCGCAGAGCAGAAAGAGGAAGCTTACAAAATAGAGAATTCCCGCTTTCTCCTGGGTAAAATCGTTTCTAAAGACCAGCAGGATCAGCAGAATAACCCCGACCACAACCGTTGTAATGGTTTTTCCCCTGGTAGTTGATGAGAAAAACAGGCTTCCCTGGTTACCGTTAAAATATATTTCCTCGAAGTCCTTTCTCTTAGGCTTCAGAACGATTATGCTCTCTCCACTCATATCGGTTAATTATGGATGCAAATATAAGTTTTTCCACTCTAACCCTCATCCTCTTAAACCCTAAGAGCTTCATTCTTCCATAAGTTCCAACCTAATCCTCCTTATATTGATTACCGATGGCTGACAGCCTGTTCATCAGCTCCCGGTTCCTTTGCCTGAGGTCTTCCATTTTTTTCAGCATCTCATGAATCACTTCCAGTCCCGGAAGATTGATGTCGAGATCGTAATGCCAGTTGGTAAACCGCTCAAAATCCGGCAGGTCTTTGTACATCAGGTAGCGGATCTCATTTTCGGTATGGATATCCAGCAGGCCGGAATCGACCAGCTCATCGAAAAAAGTAATTTCGATATTGTATATTTTTACGAGTTCTTCCCGCGATATTCTTTCACTCATGGCTCAGGAATTTTTAAGTTGTTCGAAAAGTTCTTTCTGCTTATCCGTAAGATCGGTCGGAAGTTTCACTTCATAGGTTACAAACAGGTCGCCGGACTGCCCTTCTTTTTTGTACACCGGAAACCCTTTCCCTTTCAGCCTTACCGTCGCTCCGTTCTGGGTTCCGGGTTTTACTTTCAGGTTAACGCTTCCGTCCAGGGTACTTACTTTTACATCACCGCCCAAAACGGCTGTGTACAGATCGATGGTCACTTTGGTTTTCAGATCGTCCCCTGCCCTTTCAAAATCCGGATCCGCCGGAATCGTGAAGGTGATATACAGATCCCCGTTCGGACCTCCGTTGAAGCCGGGTTCTCCGTGGCCTTTCAGTTTAATCTGCTGTCCGTCATAGATTCCTGCCGGAATGGTGATCCTCACTTTTTTACCGTTGATTTCGAAAGTCTGCGGGTGGGTAGTGGCGGCATCCCTCAAACTCAGGTTCAGTTCTGCATGCACATCCTGTCCCTTGAATTTTCCCGACGCACTTCCCCGTGAATTCCTTCCGAAGCCGCCGCCTGCTCCGCCGAACATGCTCTGGAAAAAGTCGGAGAAATCTTCACCGTCACCAAAATCAGCACCGGTGAAACCGCCTCCGAAATCTCCGCCCTGGCCCTGACTCTGATATTGTCTTTGCTGCTGTTGCTGTGCTCTTTCGTATTCTTCGCCGTGTTTCCAGTGTTCGCCGTATTTATCGTATTTGGCCCGGTTTTCCGGATTGCTGAGGACCTCATTGGCTTCGTTGAGTTCTTTGAATTTCCGTTCGGCCTCTTTATCGTTCGGATTGAGGTCCGGGTGCAGCTTTCTCGCCAGTTTACGATAGGCTTTTTTGACATCTTCCTGGGTTGCGTTTTTGTCTACGCCTAAAATGGTATAGTAATCTATATAAGCCATAGAAACAATTTTTCTTGAAATCAACAAATTTGAGACCGAAACAGGCGCTTCGGATATTAAAAATTACCGCTATCTTTGGTTAAAAAGCAACCCATGAACGACGTCCTGAAAAACTACTCCGGAATTTTACTTTTGCTCTTCGGAATTACCGTCGGCAGCATTATCGGAATGATGGTTCCCGGCCTGGTGGAATACCTGAAGCCGCTGGGTGATATTTTCCTGAACCTGCTGTTTGTAAGCGTGGTCCCGCTGGTATTTTTTGCGGTTTCCAATTCGATTGCCTCGCTCGAACAGCAGTCGAAATTCGGAAGAATCATGCTGGTGATGGCCCTTACCTTCCTGTTCTTTATTGTAACGGCAGCCGTGTTTACCATTGGCGCGGTGTACCTGTTTCCGGTTTCGGGCGTTACGGGAAGCCGGGAGATTGTTGAAGAAGCCGTGAATAACGACAGCTGGGGCGACAGGATCGTCGGATTTTTTACCGTCGGGGAATTTACCCAGCTTTTTTCAAGACAGAATATGCTGGCCCTTTTGATCTTTGCTTTTATGACGGGTTTTTCAGCCAGGAAGGCGGGAGAAAAAGGACAGGTGTTCAGATCATTCATCGCTTCCGGATATGAGGTGATGAAAGAACTGCTTCTGATCATTATGAAAGCAGCCCCGGTCGGGCTGGGGGCTTATTTCGCCTACCAGGTCGCTACGTTAGGGCCTCAGCTTTTCGGGTTTTACGCCAGGCCGCTGGGATTGTATTACGTTGCAGGAGTGGCTTATTTCATTCTGTTCTTTTCACTGTATGCTTTTATGGCTAATGGGAGAAACGGGGTGAAAAGCTTCTGGACGAATGCTCCGTTTCCGACCCTGACCGCTTTAAGTACCTGCAGCAGCTTTGCCACCATGCCGGCGAATTTACAGGCGGCATCGAAGATCGGGATTCCGAGCCAGGTTTCAAACATCGTGATCCCGATCGGGACTACGCTGCATAAAAACGGCTCGTCGATGTCGTCGATCATTAAAATTTATGTGGCGTTCCTGATTATCGGAAGGGATTTTTTTGATCCGGTGAACCTGCTGCTGGCGTTGGGAATTACCATCTTCGTCAGCATTGTCGCCGGCGGGATTCCGAATGGCGGTTATATCGGGGAGATGCTGATGATCTCGGTATACCAGCTGCCACAGGAAGCGGTTCCGGCTGTAATGATCATCGGGACTCTGGTGGATCCTCTGGCTACGGTACTGAATGCGGTGGGACAACTGGTTGCCTCGATGTTTGTAAGCAGGTTTGTAAAAGTGTGATCTAATTATTTATATTAATTTCATTTAAATTACCATGAATTCTTTTTACAAAAGCATCGGACTTTACGACAGCCTCACACTCAGTCTTGAAATGGATCCATCTGATTTTACAGAAAGTCTCAGGAAAATAACTTATAAACCAATACGACCTTTTTGTCATTGGTTCCGGACAACGGCATTCCTACACGGTTTGAATACCGTGGAATAATCAATGAACATGACTTTACGATTAAAAGAAGATTGCATTTTTTTGATTTTCAGGTTTTACATGCCCTTATCAAAGGAAAAATCGCTGGAGAAAATAATAAAACCCTTGTCACTATAGTATTATCACCTTTTTTTCCTCACTTATTTGCATTACTTTTTGTATTCCTGACAGATACCCTTATCAGCCTTGATCTTATAAAAGAAAACAGCAATTTTATTTTTGCTGTTTTACCTTTTACTGTGACAATGATCCTGTATTTTAAATTAAAACGAAGCCTGAAAAAAGATAAATATGATTTTGAAAGGGAATTATACTTTATTGCCCGGAAAAACAATCAATTTAAGAATATCAAATAAATTATTCACTCCGCTTTACCGGCTCCAGGTTTCCGAGTTCTTCGGGAGTGAAGAGCCTGTAGATGACTTTGAATGTTTTTCCCAAAGGGGTTTCGAGTGAAAATCCGCCCGGGCCGAAACCATCGGTGACGTCTAAGGTGAAGTGGGAATACTGCCAGTATTCGAAGAGATCGCGGTCGATCCAGAATTCGTGGTTGTGGATGGTGCCGATCATGGCATCGTTCATTCTGGGAAAAAATCCGCCTTTCTCGAAACACTGCGGCTGGGTTCCTTCGCAGCATCCTCCGGCCTGGTAGAACATCAGATCGCCGTATTTTTTCTCCAGTTCCCAGATGACTTCCAACGCTTTTTCGGTAGCGGCAAGCCTGGGTATTTTGTTCTGCATAATCTTGTTTTTTAAGAATAAAAGTAATTCTGATTAAGACCGTCATCCTTTTTAGGTGCCAGTCCGCCATTACGGTGAACGATAGCCCGAATGTTCTGCTAACGGCCAACGGTGTTTGCGTGAGGGATAGGAAGGGGCCGCTGAAAGCGGCGTGCAAAGCACCGGAACAAAGTGGAGCCCTGGATAGCCCGACCGTTTCCCCGTTGCAAGACGGGGAAAACGGGCACGCCATCATTTATTAAAAATTAAAAGAAACCGAGTTTGTTCTTGTTGTAGGAAATCAGCATGTTTTTGGTCTGACGGTAATGGTCGAGCATCATTTTGTGGTTCTCACGTCCGATTCCCGACTGCTTGTATCCCCCGAAAGGAGCTCCTGCCGGATAAGAATGGTATTGGTTCACCCAAACCCTTCCCGCCTGGATCTGACGCGGAACGTTGTACAGCTGGTGCGCATCCCTGGTCCAGACGCCTGCCCCAAGCCCGTAGATGGTATCGTTGGCGATTTTTACCGCTTCTTCCTCATCTTTGAATGTTGTGAAAGCAAGTACCGGCCCGAAAATCTCTTCCTGGAAGATTCTCATGCGGTTGGTTCCTTTGAAGATTGTCGGCTGGATGTAGTATCCGTCCTCCAATCCTTCACCCACGTTGTTCACATCGCCTCCCACGAGGACTTCCGCCCCTTCTTCTTTTCCTAATTTAATGTATGAGAGGATTTTGTCTTTCTGGATCTGCGAGGCCTGCGCTCCCATCATCACGGTTTTATCCAATGGATTTCCGACTTTAATGGCTTTTACCCTTTCGATCACTTTGGCGATGAAGGCGTCGGCAATGTCTTCCTGTACGAGCAGTCTGGACGGGCAGGTACAGATTTCCCCCTGATTCAATGCAAAAAGAACGGCTCCTTCAATGGCCTTATCTAAAAATTCGTCGTCAGCATCCATCACGGAACTGAAGAAGACATTCGGGGATTTTCCACCCAGTTCCAGAGTTACCGGAATGATGTTTTCCGTGGCATACTGCATCACCAGGCGTCCGGTTGCCGTAGAACCTGTAAATGCCGCCTTATTCACTTTCGGGTTGGTTACCAGAGCCCTTCCGAGTTCTGCACCGAAACCGTTAACGATATTGACGACTCCCGGGGGAAGAAGGTCACTGATCAGCTCCATCAATACCATGATGGAAATAGGAGTACTTTCTGCAGGCTTCAGGACCACACAGTTTCCTGCGGCCAGTGCAGGGGCCAGTTTCCATACGGCCATCAGGATCGGGAAGTTCCATGGGATAATCTGGGCAATAACCCCCAGCGGTTCGTGAACGATGAGCGAAACGGTATCTTTATCGAGTTCGTTATGGGAACCTTCCTCAGCCCTGATCACGGAGGCAAAGTACCTGAAATGATCTACCGCCAGCGGAATATCGGCAGCCAGCGTTTCTCTTACAGCCTTGCCGTTGTCGATGGTTTCAACGGTTGCGATGTATTCTAAATTCTGCTCGATCCGGTCGGCAATTTTATTTAAGATGATGCTTCTTTCGGTTGAAGAAGTGTCTTTCCAGGTCTGAAAAGCTTTTTCGGCAGCGTTGACGGCCAGCTCAAGGTCTTCTTTGGAAGAATGGGCGGCCTGCGTGAAATTTTTACCGGTTACCGGGGAAACGACGTCAAAATATTTCCCGTTCACCGGTGCGGTAAACTGCCCATTGATGTAATTGTCATATCTGCTTTTAAATTCGGGCCATTGTAATACCGTCTCCGGTTGCTGTTGTGTTGTAGTGCTCATAATTCGTACAATTTTTAATTTTTATATCCACCAAATTACACTTCCCATTAACATTCGTATAGCACAATCGTACAAAAAAACTTCAAAATCGTACAAGGCCTTTGTTTTTTATGGTTTCCTTAACAAATTGATCCGCAGATATTTTCTATATTTGAGTAAAGAGGCCCATCTAAATCTTTAGGAATGAACAGCAACAAGATTTTATTAGAAACTCCTGAATTAAAGAAGGAAAACCAGCTGCTGAGCCTGGTTGAAAACCGGACGACCTTCAATCTGAAGAACTGCGAATTCAGCATTTATGAAACGCATCAGGCGGCTTTCGGGGTAAAACTGCATTTCGAAACGATTGCCTTTACGGCCATGCTCCGCGGGAAGAAACACATGAAGCTGGATCATAAAACGGGCTACTTCGATTATTTTCCGGGAGAAAGCGTCCTCGTCTCGCCTGGGGAAACGATGGTCATCGATTTTCCCGAAGCTGATGAAACCCCGACCCAATGTATTTCGCTGAGCCTGAATCCGGAATTTATCCGGGATTCCCTGAATTACCTTAATTACCACCTTCCGAAAACCGATGAATCTTCCTACTGGCATATCGGACCGGATGAATATTACCTGTTCAACAATTCTTCCCTGGCCTCCGCTACCAACAACATTATGCGGATTGCGATGGATGACAATTCCCAGAAAGATATTATGGCCGATTTTGCCCTGAAGGAACTGCTGATCCGGCTGATGCAGACCCAGGCCCGGGGTATTGTGGAAAAAAATATGGTTAAAAATAAATCGAGGATCGGTTTTGTGGTGGATTATATCAAAAAGAACCTGCACCAGAAACTGTCGGTGGAAAGTATTGCCAAAATGGCTTACGTCAGCAAATCGAATTTTTTTAAAATGTTCAGGGAAGAGCTGGGAACTTCGCCGAACGATTTTATCCTGCAGGAAAGAATCAGCAAAGCCAAGGAACTGCTGGCGGGCCGGAACAGCATTAAAGAGACTGCTTTCCAGACCGGTTTTTCAGATACGAATTATTTCACAAGGGTTTTTAAACAGCTGGTGGGCGTTACCCCGAAAAGCTATCAGGATAAAACGGCTTTTTTCGAATGAAACTGCCTGTTGCCCCTGTATTTATCTTTTTATTCATGTATTTTTCCGTAGCTGCCCAGCCGGGTAAGCCGTCTTCCGTTTTACCAAAAGAGCAGGAGGTTATCGATTTATGGAAGGATAAGATGCCGGACCAGGGCGGAGCAAGGGGTCCTGAAATGGTGAGCGACAAAGGTTCCGTTACCCATCTTTCAAAGCCGAGACTGATTGTTCACCGCCCTGAAAATCCTAACGGAACAGCTGTTCTGGTGATCAGCGGCGGCGGATATGCGCATATCGAATTGGGAAAAGAAAGTACTCCCGCTGCCGCTTGGCTGCAATCTCAGGGGGTAACGGCCTTTGAGCTGATGTACAGGCTCCCTCAGGAAGGCTGGCCTTCTGCCAATGTTCCCTTTGAAGATGCCCAGCGTGCTGTGCGGCTGATCCGCAGTATAGCCGTCAGCTACGGAGTTGATCCGCATAAAACCGGCATTTTAGGTTTTTCTGCAGGCGGACATCTGGCAGGAATTACCGCTACCCTTTTCGATAAGAAATTTTATGAACCGGTAGATTCCATCGATTCGGTATCGGCAAGGCCTGATTTTACCGGGCTTATTTACCCCGTGATTTCCATGCTTCCCCCGAATAACAGAACCCATTCATTGAGAAGCATTTTAGGCAGTCATCCCACCTTAAAGGAAGAAACCGATTTCTCTGTGGAAAAGCAGGTTACCCAGGATACGCCGCCCGCCTTTCTGGCCCATGCCGCCGATGACCCGGTTTCCCCCGTTGCCAACAGCTATCTGATGGAAGCTTCTTTGAAAAATGCCGGGGTTCCTGTGGAAATGCATATTTTTAAGACCGGTGGACACGGCTGGGGCCTGGGAAAACCGGGAAGCGAAGTTGCTCAGTGGCCGGAACTGTTTAAAAGCTGGGCACAGCGTAATGGATTCTGGAGGAAGTAATTCACGCTGCAGCTTTTAAATTTAACACATTAGTCACATGAGAGTAAGATTAAAGCTTTGAAAACATTCTAGAGCACATAAGAAGAAAATCAAAGATTTTCAGTGGCTACACTTTCGCGTCGGTGAACAGGCCCAGCTGATCCAAAGCAATCATCTGTGAAAATCCGTAAAATCTGTGG
>Ga0308160_10000425_pt1 | contig 82687 bp, 73 predicted proteins | sample PhyFR1_FD_201036 | JGI IMG/M metagenome (GOLD analysis project Ga0308160, IMG submission 201036) | Phyllosphere microbial communities from UC Gill Tract Community Farm, Albany, California, United States - DLSLF.R1 | ecosystem: Host-associated > Plants > Phyllosphere > Unclassified | place: USA...
GCATGCCGAGCTGGGTCTCGGTCGACGCCAAGAAGATGGAAGGCACCCTGCGCGCCTTCCCGGAGCGTAACGAGATCGCTGCCGACGTCAACGAAGCACTGATCGTCGAACTGTACTCGCGTTAATCGACGCCCTCGGGACGGCGCATGCCGTCCCTTGTCGTCGTCCCCGCGAAAGCGGGGATCCATGCTGAGTGTTCGAAGTTGTTCACCTCAGCATGGACTCCCGCTTCCGCGGGAGTGACGGCCAAAACCGAATTCGCAATACCGCCTGCTCAAAGAAGCAGGCGTTTTCACTGAAGCCATCAGCCTTATCGGTGTAACGAGCCGAGGGTATTGATAAAGGACCTTTCATGCAAAATAGTCTGTTGAAACCACGTATCATCGATGTCGAAACGCTCGGCGCCGGCCACGCAAAAGTCGTGATGGAGCCGTTCGAACGTGGTTATGGCCATACGCTGGGCAACGCGCTGCGTCGCGTTCTGCTGTCGTCGATGATCGGCTACGCGCCGACCGAAGTGACGATCGCCGGCGTCGTGCACGAGTACTCGTCCCTGGACGGCGTGCAGGAAGACGTGGTCGACCTGCTGCTGAACCTGAAAGGCGTCGTGTTCAAGGTGCACAACCGTGATTCCGTCACGCTGACCCTGAAGAAGGAAGGCGAAGGCCCGGTCCTGGCATCCGACATCGACCTGCCGCATGACGTGGAACTGATCAACCCGGAACACGTGATCGCTCACCTGACCGCCGGCGGCAAGCTCGACATGCAGATCAAGGTCGAGAAAGGCCGTGGCTATGTGCCGGGTAACGTCCGTCGTCTGTCGGAAGACACCAACAAGACCATCGGCCGCATCATCCTGGACGCGTCGTTCTCGCCGGTGCGCCGCGTGTCCTACGCCGTGGAATCGGCCCGTGTCGAACAGCGTACCGACCTGGACAAGCTGATCATCAACATCGAAACCAACGGCGTCATCACCCCGGAAGAGGCGATCCGCCAGTCGGCCCGCGTGCTGGTTGACCAGCTGAACGTGTTTGCCGCCCTGGAAGGCACCGAAGCCGCTGCCGAAGCACCGTCGCGTGCACCGCTGGTCGATCCGATCCTGCTGCGTCCGGTGGACGACCTGGAACTGACCGTCCGTTCGGCAAACTGCCTGAAGGCCGAGAACATCTACTACATCGGCGACCTGATCCAGCGTTCGGAAAACGAACTGCTGAAGACCCCGAACCTGGGCCGCAAGTCGCTGAACGAGATCAAGGAAGTCCTGGCTTCCCGCGGTCTGACCCTCGGCATGAAACTCGAGAACTGGCCGCCGGCTGGTCTGGAGAAGTAATTTGCAGTACCCGCCCGCGCAATTCGGCGCGGGCGTTCATTCAAACTTTGAACCGGTCCGCGCTCCTGCAAATCGCTTGAGCGATCGAAGAACTGGAATATAAAACTCGAAAGGATTTACCATGCGTCACCGTCACGGCCTCCGTAAGCTGAACCGTACTTCGTCCCACCGCCTGGCCATGCTGCGCAACATGACCGTTTCGCTGCTGCGTCACGAAGCGATCAAGACCACCGTTCCGAAAGCAAAGGAACTGCGCAAAGTCGTCGAGCCAATCATCACCCTGGGCAAGAAAGACACCCTGGCAAACAAGCGTCTGGCATTCGCCCGCCTGCGCGACCGTGAGATCGTCCAGAAGCTGTTCGCTGACATCGGCCCGCGCTTCGCGAACCGCAACGGCGGCTACACCCGTATCCTGAAGATGGGCTTCCGCGTTGGCGACAATGCACCGATGGCCTACGTCGAGCTGACCGACCGTCCGGAAGTCGGCGTCGACGAAAACGCACCGACCGCCGAGTAATCGTCAGTCTCTGCATGAAAAAACCAGGCCTCGTGCCTGGTTTTTTTTCGCCCGTGCATGGCGCGTAAGCCCGGTGTACCATGCTGCTGCGCCAAACCAACACTTCTGCCCATGTTCAGATTCCTGCTTTCCCTGATCGCCAGCCTCGTCCTGCTCGCACCCGCCCACGCCGACGACGATTTCCTGCCGCCCGAGCAGGCATTCAAGCTGTCCGCGCGCATGCTCGATCCGCAGACGGCCGAGGTCAGCTATGCGATCGCCGACGGCTACTACATGTACCGCGAGCGTTTCAAATTCAGCGCCGCCGGCGTGCAGCTGGGCGAAGCGCAGATCCCGGCGGGCAAGATCAAATTCGACGAGACCTTCAACAAGGACGTCGAAACCTACCACCACAGCGTCGTCATTCGCATCCCGGTGCAGGGCAATGGACCGTTCACGCTGAACGTCACCGGCCAGGGCTGCGCCGATAAAGGTCTGTGCTATCCGCCACAGGATGCCAGCGTGCGCCTGGTGGCCGGGAACGGTGGTGGGGCAGGGCAGCCGCAAATGAGCCTGCCGCCGAACCAGTCCGGCACGGGTGCGCTGGGCGCGTCGCCGGCCGCCGAGGGCGCGCCTTCGTTCACGCTGCCCGGGCAGCCGCCGCCGTCGAAAGCCAGCACCGGCGCTTCATCCGCCGGTGAAGCAGCAACGCAGCCCGCACAGACGGCACAGGCAACACAGACGGCACAAACCGCACAAACGCCACAGCCGCAGACACCCGCCGCCGCCCCATCCGAACTCTCCGGCATCGCGACCCTGCTGCAGGGCGGCCGCCTGCTCGCCATCGTCCCCGCCTTCATCCTGCTCGGCCTGGGCCTGGCCTTCACGCCCTGCGTGCTGCCGATGGTGCCGATCCTTTCGTCCATCATCGTCGGCGAAGGCAGGGAGATCGGCCGTGCGCGCGGCTTCGTGCTGTCGCTGGCGTATTCGCTCGGCATGGCGATCGTCTACACGCTGCTGGGCGTGGCTGCCGGCCTGCTCGGCGAGGGTCTCGCTGCGGCGCTGCAGAACCCGTGGGTGCTGGGTGCTTTCGCCCTCTTGATCGCGGCGATGTCGCTGTCGATGTTCGGCGTGTTCCAGCTGCAGGTCCCGGCCGCGCTGCAGACCCGCCTGGCCGATGCCTCCGGGCGCCAGGCCTCCGGCAAGCTGGCCGGCGTGTTCGTGATGGGTGCGATCTCGGCCTTGATCGTCGGCCCCTGCGTGGCCGCGCCGCTGGCCGGCGCCCTGGTCTACATCAGCCAGACCCGCGACGTGCTGATCGGCGGCGCCGCGCTGTTCGCGATGGCGATCGGCATGAGCATTCCGCTGCTGCTGGTCGGCGTCTCGGCCGGTTCGCTGCTGCCGAAGGCGGGCATGTGGATGGAATCCGTGAAGCGCTTCTTCGGCGTGCTGATGCTGGCGATGGCACTGTGGATGGTGGCGCCGGTGTTGCCGGGCCTGGCGCAGATGCTGCTGTGGGCGGCGCTGCTGCTGGGCTACGGCTTTTACCTGCTCAGAGGAGGGCAGGGCGTGAAGCGCCACTGGGCCGGCATGGCACTCGGCGCAGGCCTGGCCGTGCTCGGCGCGACCCAGCTGGTGGGCGTTGCCAGCGGCGCGCGCGACCCCTTGGCGCCGCTGGCGCGCTTCAGCGGCGGCCCGGCAGTCCAGCCGCTGGCATTTACGCGGATTAAAACCGTCGAGCAGCTCGACCAGGCGCTGGCCGCGACCAACGGTAAAACCGCCATGCTCGACTTCTATGCCGACTGGTGCGTGTCCTGCAAGGAGATGGAAAAGCTGACTTTCGTGGACCCGGCCGTCAAGGCAAAGCTGGCCGACACGGTGCTGCTGCAGGTGGATGTGACCGCCAACGACGCCGCCGACCGCGCGATGCTGAAGCGCTTCGGCCTGTTCGGGCCGCCGGGGATCATCCTGTTCGATCGCAGCGGCCGCGAAATCCCGGACAGCCGCGTGATCGGCTACCAGGACAGCGCCAAATTCCTGGCTTCGCTGGGCAGGCTGCAGTAAAAAAGGGACGCCGCGGCGCCCCTTTGACCATCATGCGAAACGAGGATCAGCCGCGCGCGGTGTCGCCACGCTGCTGGCCGCCACGCTGCCAGTCACCATGGCCGCCGCCATGGCGGCCAAAACGCGACTGCATGCGTGCCGCTTTCTCATCGAAGACCTTCTTCTGCTCCGGCGACAGCACCGAATAGAAGCTGTTCAGCGCGCTGAGGCGTTGCTCCATGAAGACCGTGCGGGCTTTCTGGCGCTCGATCATCTTCTGCGCACGTTCCGGGGCCGTCAGGCTGGCCATGGCGGCGCGATCGCCGCGCTGCTGGCCGACGCGCTGTGCCGGCTTCATCGAGGCCACGAAGGCGTTCCAGGCGTTTTCCTGGGCCGGGGTGATCTTCAGCTCGTCATGCAGCCTGGCCACGCGTTCGGCGCGCTTCTGGGCCCGCTTGGCGGCAAACTCGGCGTGCTTGGCCTGGCGTTCTTCCTTGCTCAGGTGCGCCTTCGGATGATTGTCCGGCGTCGGGGTCTGGCTCTGCGCCTGGGCGCCCAGCATCGCGCCGCCCAGGGACAGCGCGGCCAGACCGGTGAGGAGGGTTTTGCGTAAGGTGTTCATCTCTTGATATTCCTAGTCAGGTTGGTGTGGCGGCTGCCACGGCACCGTGCATCCATCGGTGGACTTCGGCAAGCATCTCGCTGCACGGTGAGTCCATCATCGGTGAAAAGTGTAAGTGCAGCGTGTCCGCTGTCGCGCCCTTTGTATCAATTTGTTTCCTCACGCCACGTATACACATGGCGATACAAAGTGACTGTTCAGGGGGCGGGTAAGTCGGGATAATGGTGGAATGGATACGCCCTCTACCATTCTGATCGTCGACGACGACCGCGATATTCGTTCGCTACTGGCCGATTACCTGGAAGCGAATGGCTACCGCGCGCTGGCCGCCGCCGACGGCACGGCGATGTGGAAGACGCTCGACGAAGCGCGTCCCGATCTGATCGTGCTCGACCTGAACCTGCCCGGCGACGACGGCCTGACCCTGTGCCGCAAGCTGCGTGCGAGCTCGACCCTGCCGGTGATCATGCTCACGGCCCGCAACGAGCCGCTCGACCGCATCCTCGGCCTCGAGATGGGCGCCGACGACTACCTGCCCAAGCCCTTCGAGCCGCGCGAGCTGCTGGCGCGCATCCGCAGCGTGCTGCGCCGCAGCCACGCGATGCCGCCAAACTCCCAGGCCGAGAGCGTGCAGCAAATGAAATTCTCCGGCTGGACCCTGGACCTGACCGCGCGCCACCTGGTCAATCCGCAGGGTGTGGTCATCATGCTGTCGGGCGCCGAGTTCCGCCTGCTGCGCGTGTTCCTCGAGCACCCGAACCGCGTGCTGAACCGCGACCAGCTGCTGAACCTGACCCAGGGCCGCGACGCCGATCCTTTCGACCGTTCGATCGACATCCAGATCAGCCGCCTGCGCCAGAAGCTGGGCGAGGACGCGCGCATGCCGCAAATCATCAAGACAGTCCGTAACGGCGGCTACGTGCTGGCCGGCCAGGTGAGTGTGGAGCCGAACGCGTGAAGGCATTCCTCGGCTCGATGACGGGCCGCGTGTTCGTTACCCTGCTGCTGGGTATTCTCCTTACCGCCGCGCTGACCCAGCTGCTGGCCGACGCCGAACGCCAGCGCGTGATCGACGAGTTCCGCGACCTGCACAACCTCGACCGCGCCGAACAGCTGATCATGGCCACCGAGATCGTTCCCGAGTCCGCGCGCAGCGCCTACCTGCAGGTGGCGAACCGTCCCGGCATGCGCCTCGAAGCGCTGCCGGCCGGCCAGCCGGCCCTGGCGCCGGCGCCGACCGAATTCACGCAGGCGCTGGCGGCGCGCATGAACAAGTCGCCCGCGAATGCCGCTTACCGGTTGCAGTCGCTGGCGGCGCGTCCGGCCGCCTGCGCACTGGCGCGCGAGCAGCCGGTGGTGTTCGGCCTGCTGCGCATGAAATGGCGCGGCACCTGCGAAAGCATCATGGTGCGCCTGCGCGACGGCACCCCGCTGATGCTGTCCGTGCTGCCGCCGCGCTCGGCCACCTCGCCGGAGCGCACCGACTACACCGGCACCATCGTGCTGTTCCTGGTCAGCATCGCCTTCCTGGCCTATGTGGTCGCGCGCATGACGATCCGACCGCTCAAGCAGCTGGCCCAGGCCGCGAAAGACCTTGGTAACGACATCAACCACCCGCCGCTGGACCTGACCGGCGCCGACGAGATCCGCCAGGCCAGCGCCGCCTTCAATGCGATGCAGGCCCGGATCCGCCAGTACATCTTCCAGCGCACCCAGATGCTGGCCGCGATCACGCACGACCTGCAGACGCCGCTGACGCGCATGCGCCTGCGCCTGGAAAAGGTGAGCGAGCCGGAACTGCAGCAGCGCCTGATCGGCGACCTGTCGGCGATGCAGGCGATGGTGCGCGAAGGCCTGGACCTGGCGCGCAGCATGGACACCACCGAGACCATGCAGATGATGGACCTCGATTCGCTGCTGGATTCGGTGTGCGCCGACGCCGCCGACGCCAGCCAGCGCGTGAGCCTGACCGGCAGCGCCAACATGGCGATGCTGGGGCGTCCGATGGACCTGCGCCGCTGCCTGGTCAACCTGATCGACAACGCGGTCAAGTACGGCCAGTCGGCCAAGGTCAGCGTCGACCGCATCAACGGCGCCGCCCGCATCCGCATCCGCGATGCCGGCCCCGGTATCCCGCAGGCGGAACTGGCGCGCGTGTTCGACCCCTTCTACCGCGTCGAGACTTCGCGCTCGCGCGAATCGGGCGGCACCGGGCTGGGCCTGACGATCGCCCGCAACATCGCCGAGCAGCATGGCGGCAGCATCACGCTGGCGAACCATCCGGAAGGCGGTCTCGAAGCCACCCTCATGCTGCCGGAGTATTACCCAGGGAAGTAAGGCCGCTGTCATCCCAATGTGCGAAAATCTGCGCGGAGACCGTATGCCGACCGGCAGCACGTCTTCCTCATCGAAACTATAAAAACGAAGCCGCCGTCCAAGGCGGCACAGGGAGTGGAATGAAAAAGAATCATCTCGGACCCATCGTGGCCGCCGTCCTCATCATCGCCGGTGCCACCGGCTGCAGCCAGGACAAGGAAGCTGCCGGCGCCGGCGGCCCGGGCGCCAAAGGGAAGGGCGGCCAGCCGCCCGCAGTCGTCAACGTGGTGGCGCCGCAGCGCCGCGACGTGCCGGTGGTGCAGCAGGCCAACGGTACCGTGACGCCGATCCGCACCGTGGACCTGCATCCGCAGACCACCGCCACCATCCGCCAGGTCCATATCAAGGAAGGCCAGTTCGTGAAGGCCGGCGAACTGCTGTTCTCGCTCGACGACCGCGCCGACCGCGCCAACCTCGACAAGGCCCAGGCCCAGGTCGAGCGCGACCGCGCCCAGCTGGCCGACCTCGAACGCCAGTACAAGCGCAGCCAGGACCTGTTCGCCCAGAAATTCATCGCCCAGAGCGCGGTCGACACCCTGAAGGCCCAGGTCGACCAGGCGCGAGCGACGCTGCAGTCGGACATCGCCGCGGTGCGCGCCGCCGGCGTGACGACCAGCTATACCTCGATCCGCGCGCCGATGTCCGGCCGCGTCGGCGGCATCGCCGTCTACCCGGGCAGCCTGGTGCAGCCTTCCACTTCCCTCACCACGATCACCCAGCTGGATCCGATCACGATCGCGTTCACGCTGCCGGAATCGAGCCTGCCGGCGCTGCTGGCGGCGCAACGAAGCGGCAAGATCGCCGTCGAAGCCACCCCGGGCGCCGGCATGAAGCCGGTCACCGGCACCCTGAGCTTCATCGACAACACCGTCGACCCGGCCGCAGGCACCATCCGCGTCAAGGCCGAATTCGACAACCGCGACACCACGCTGTGGCCGGGCCAGTACGTCGGCACGAAAGTGACCGTGCAGACCATCAAGGACGCCGTCGTGGTGCCGCAGAACGCGATCATCACCAACGCCCAGGGCACCTTCGTCTATGTGCTCGACAAGGACCATTCGGCCAAGCAGGTGCCGGTGCAGCGCCTGTACGGCGCCGGCCTCGACGCCGCCGTCAGCGGCCTGAGCGGCGACGAGCAGATCATCACCGAAGGCAAGCAGAACGTGCGTCCGGGCGGCAAGGTGCGCCTGGCTTCCGAGGTCGATAAGGGCGGCAAAAAAGGCGGTTCCGCATGAGCATTTCGGAAATCTGCATCCGCCGGCCGATCATGGTCGTGCTGCTGTCGATCAGCTTGATCCTGGTCGGCGTGCTGGCCTACATGCACATCCCGGTCGCGGCGCTGCCCAGCTATAACACCCCGGTCATCAACGTCAACGCCAACCTGTCGGGCGCGAGCCCGGAGATCATGGCCTCGTCGGTGGCGCTGCCGCTCGAGAAGCAGTTCTCGACCATTGCCGGCATCAACCTGATCACCTCGACCAGCACCCAGGGCAATACGTCGCTGACGCTGGAATTCGACACCTCGATCGACGTCAACAAGGCGGCGGTCGACGTCCAGGCCGCGCTGCTGGCGGCCCAGCGCCAGCTGCCGCAGGAAATGACGGACCTGCCGTCCTACCGCAAGGTCAACCCGGCCGACGCGCCGGTGCTGTTCATGACCATGACCTCGCCGTCGATGAACCTGTCGGAGCTGAACGACTACGCCGAAAACCTGGTGTCGCCGGCGATCTCGACCCTGCCGGGCGTGGCCCAGGTGCAGGTCAACGGCGGCAAGAAGTTCGCGGTGCGCGTGCGCGCCAAGACCGACCTGATGAACGCGCGTAACCTGACGATGGACGAGCTGGCCGCTTCGCTGCGCACCGCCAACTCGAACGCCGCGCTCGGCGTGCTGGACGGTCCGCAGCAGACGCTGACCATCCAGGGCCCGCCGCAGATGATGAAGGCGGCCGACTTCGCCGAGCTGATCGTCGCCTCGCGCGACGGCCAGCCGGTGCGCCTGAAGGACGTCGCCACCGTCGAGGACAGCTACCAGTCGACCAAGGCCTACGGCGCCTACAACGGCGAGCGCGCGATCGTGCTGCTGGTGCAGCGCCAGCCGGACGCCAACACCGTCGCCGTGGTCGATCACGTGCGCAACCTGCTGCCGCGCTTCCAGTCGCAGCTGCCGAGCTCGATCAAGATCAACCTGGTCAACGACCGCTCGGTTTCGATCCGCGAAGCGCTGCACGACGTGAACTTCACGCTGGCGCTGACCGTGGCGCTGGTGGTGCTGGTGATCTTCCTGTTCCTGCACCGCCTGTCGGCGACCTTCATCCCGGCGGTCACGATGCCGATCTCGCTGCTGGGCGCGCTGAGCCTGCTGTATGCGTTCGGCTACAGCCTCGACAACATCTCGCTGCTCGGCATCACGCTGGCGGTGGGCCTGGTGGTCGACGATGCGATCGTGGTGCTGGAGAACATCGTGCGCCACATCGAGATGGGCAAGAAGCCGCTGCGCGCCTCGCTCGACGGCGCCGCCGAGATGGGCTTCACGATCATCTCGATCTCGGTGTCGCTGATCGCGGTGTTCATCCCGATCTTCTTCATGCCGGGCGTGATCGGCCTGCTGTTCCACGAATTCGCAGTGATCGTCGGCCTGGCGATCCTGGTGTCGGCGGTAGTGTCGCTGACCCTGGTGCCGATGCTGGCTTCGCGCCTGCTGCCGGAGCACGGTCACGACCACACCGAAGAGAAGAGCTTCATCGGCCGCCACTTCGAGCGCGCCTTCACCAAGGTCCGCAACGGCTACGAGAAGACGCTCGACCTGGCGCTCAAGTTCCGCTTCGTGGTGCTCTTGATCGCCTTCGGCACCTTCGCGCTGACCGTGCTGCTGTACACGACCATCCCGAAAGGCTTCTTCCCGGAAGAAGACATCGGCCAGCTGCGCGTGAGCACCGAAGCCGCCGAAGACATCTCGTCCAGCGCGATGCAGGAACTGCATGCCCGCGTGGCGGCCACCATCCAGGCCGACCCGGCGGTGCAGGACACCACCGCCTTCTCGGGCGGCGGCAACAACGGCCGCATGTTCGTGGTGCTCAAGCCGCGCGACCAGCGCGACAAGATGCCGCAAGTGATGGAGCGCCTGCGCAAGAGCACCCGCAAGATCGCCGGTATCAACGTCTACATGTCGCCGGTGCAGAACCTGCAGCTGGGCGGCCGCCAGAGCAAGAGCCGCTACCAGTACACGCTGCAGAGCGTGTCGGGCGCGGACATCGGCCAGTGGGCCAACGCCTTCCAGGAACGCATGCGCAACAACCCGATGTTCCGCGACGTCACCAGCGACACCCAGGAGAAGGGCCTGCAGGCGACCCTCGACATCGACCGCGATAAAGCCAACCTGCTGGGCGTGCAGCTGGGCGACGTGCGCACCGCGCTGTACGCGGCCTTCGGCGAGCGCCAGGTGTCGACCATCTACTCGACCGCGGCCAGCTACTACGTGATCCTGGAAACGGCCAACGAAGACCGCCAGTTCGAGGACGCGCTGTCGCGCCTGTCGGTGCGCAGCAAGACCGGCCAGCTGGTGCAGCTGTCCAGCCTGGCCGTGATCAAGCGCACGGTCGGTCCGATCGCGGTCAACCACCAGGGCCAGCTGCAGGCGATCACGCTGTCGTTCAACCTGGCGCCGGACGCACCGCTGGGTGATGCCACCGAAGCGATCGAGCAGATGGGCCGCGACATGAAGCTGCCGGCGTCGATCATCACGAAATACGGCGGTGACGCGGCGGTGTTCCAGGACTCGCAGTCGAGCCAGCTGATCCTGATCATCGCGGCCGTCGGCGTGATCTACGTGCTGCTGGGCGTGCTGTACGAGAGCTTCATCCACCCGATCACGATCCTGGCCGGCCTGCCGTCGGCGGCCGTGGGTGCGCTGCTGACCCTGCGCCTGTTCAACATGGACCTGACGATGATCGCCATGATCGGTATCCTGATGCTGATCGGTATCGTCAAGAAGAACGCGATCATGATGATCGACTTCGCCCTCGATGCGCAGCGCAACCAGGGCATGACTCCGGAAAAGGCGATCCGCGAAGCCTGTATCCTGCGCTTCCGTCCGATCATGATGACGACCCTGGCCGCCCTGATGGGCGCACTGCCGATCGCCCTCGGCCTGGGCGCCGGCGCCGAACTGCGCCAGCCGCTGGGCCTGGCGGTGTGCGGCGGCCTGATCTTCTCGCAGGTCATCACGCTGTACATCACCCCGGTGATCTACCTGTACCTCGACAAGTACAGCGGCAAGGGACCGATGACGGACGAGCATCTGGCGGCGCTGGAGGCACCGCATGCGCATGAGGCGCCGAAGGTCGTTTTGACGAAAGCGGCTTGATTCGTACGTGGGCTCGGGGAGCCCACCCTACAGTAGGGTGGGCACCCTGTGCCCACGCCCCCATCGACCGACCATCCGTTGTCGCGTCACGGATACATTCTGTAACAACCATCAATTCCGTCAGCTTGTAAGCTGTTAGCGAAGGTCCAACAAACGTGGGCGTGTCACCTAAAACAGGTTAGACTGCGGCCCTCGGACCATTCTTTGCTACTTCGCGGAAAGTTGTACAACCATCTTGCGTGACCATTCCCATACCCATATGGAAGACAGCGATGTCTGCGCACATTGCGGCCAGCCGCTGCCCGGACGCAATGTGGTGACTTACGGAGAGCGCAAGCCGAACGGCACCGGCCTGGCCGTCACGATCGGTCTGCACCTGCTGCTGGTGGCGCTGTTCCTGTTCCAGCCGAAGACCGAACACCACGCGCCGCCCAAGGAAGGGCAAGCCATCGTCTGGATGCCGCCCGTGAAGCCGAGCAAGCCGACGCCGCAAGCCGCCGAGCCGGCGCCCAAGCAGACCGCCAGCACCGCACTGCCGCAACCGAAATTCCGGCCGCCGCCGCCGATCCAGATCCCGCGCCTGCCGGACACGATCACGCTGCCGAACGAAAAGCCGGTCGAGCAACCGAAGCCGCAGCCGAAGGAAGAAACCAAGCTGCAGCCGGACGAAACCGACATGGCGGCCTACATCGAGAAGCGCCGCCAGGCGCGCGGTGCGCGCAGCGAGCGGCCGGCCGAGGAAAGCGACGCCCAGCGCGGCATGCGCAACGCCATGGCCAACATCGCCGCCATCAACGGCCGCGGCGGCCAGGACCCGAACGAGACCGGCGGCGTGTTCAGCGTCACCAACAAGACCTTCAGCCGCGCCGACGTGAAATTCCGCGGCTGGAACCCGAACTTCAAGCGGCGCTGGCTGACCGCGGTGTCGGTGGAGCGCGGCAGCTATCCGGACATCGAGACGGCCATCGTCAAGAAGATGATCGAGCTGATCCGCAAGGAAAAGACCGGCGACTTCGAATGGGATTCGCACCGCCTGAACAAGGTCGTAACCCTGTCGGCGCGACCGCAGGACGAGCAGGAACTGACCAACTTCCTGTACAAGGAAATGTTCCCGGATTACAAGCCGCCGAAATAAGGTCACTTGGGTCCCCGCCTGCGCGGGGACGACGTAGTTGAAAAAAAACCGCATGAAAATGCGGTTTTTTTATGCTTAAAATTTCTGAATCAGGCCATCGCCTTCAGCCTGCGCGCCACGTCCAGCGCGAAATAGGTCAGCACGCCATCGGCGCCGGCGCGCTTGAAGGACATCATGGTTTCCAGGACGATCTTGTCTGGGTCCAGCCAGCCGTTCTGGAAGGCCGCCTGCAGCATCGCGTACTCGCCGCTGACCTGGTAGGCGAAGGTCGGCACCTTGAACTCGTCTTTCACGCGGCGCACCACGTCCAGGTAGGGCATGCCGGGCTTGACCATCACCATGTCGGCGCCTTCGGCGATGTCGAGCGCCACTTCGCGCAGGGCTTCGTCGCTGTTGGCCGGGTCCATCTGGTAGGTGTTCTTGTCGGCCTTGCCGAGGTTGGCGCTGGAGCCGACCGCCTCGCGGAAGGGGCCGTAGTAGCCCGAGGCGTACTTGGCCGAGTAGGCCATGATGCGGGTGTGGATCAGCTTGCGTTCTTCGAGCGCCATGCGGATCGCGCCGATGCGGCCGTCCATCATGTCCGAGGGGGCGACGATGTCGACGCCGGCATCGGCCTGGGTCAGCGCCTGGCGGGTCAGCATCTCGATCGTGCGTTCGTTGACGATGTAGCCGTTCTCGTCCGGGATGCCATCCTGACCGTGGGTCGTGTACGGGTCGAGCGCGACGTCGGTCATGATGCCCAGCTGCGGGAAGTGGCGCTTCAGTTCGGCCACCGCGCGCGGCACCAGGCCGTCCGGGTTGGCCGCTTCCTCGCCGTCATAGGTCTTCAGCGACTGGTCGACCACCGGGAACAGCGCCAGCGCCGGAATGCCCAGCGCCACGCATTCCTCCGCCACCTTCAGCAGCAGATCGACCGAGACGCGCTCCACGCCCGGCATCGAGGCCACTTGCTGGCGCTGGTTCTGGCCGTCGAGGATGAACACCGGGTAGATCAGGTCGGACGCGGTGACGGTGTTTTCGCGCATCAGGGCGCGCGAGAACGGGTCGCGGCGCATGCGGCGCATGCGCACGGCGGGGTACTGGGAGGGCGTGATGATCGGCATGTCTTGTTCCTTGTGAAGGTTCAGAGCGGGGCGTCTTCAGGGGCGTCGTCTTCGTCGTCGGCGTCCTCGAGGCCCAGCAGTTCGATGATCTTGTCGTTGGCTTCGTCGATGCCCACGCGCTTGAGCGCCGAGAACAGCTGCACCGTGAACGGGAAACCGTTCCCTTCTTCGTCGACGTAGCTGTCCAGCACCTGCTGCGCCTGGCGCAGGGCGTTGGTGGCTTCATTGCGGTTCAGCTTGTCGACCTTGGTCAGGATGCAGTGGATCGGCTTGCCGGTCGGGGCGAACCATTCCAGCATCTGGATGTCGAGCTCGGTGAACGGACGGCGCGAATCCATGATCAGGACCAGGGCCACCAGCTGGTCGCGGCGCTGCACGTAGTCGCCCAGCAGCCGCTGCCAGTGCAGCTTGGCGTCGCCCGACACTTCCGCATAGCCGTAGCCCGGCAGGTCGACCAGCAGGGCGCGGATCTCGTCGACATTGGTCGGGTCCTTGCGGTGCATGGCCACGTGGGCGCCGCCGATCGAGAAGTAATTGATGTGCTGGGTACGGCCCGGCGTCTTGGATGCGAAGGCCAGGCCCTTCTGGTTGGTCAGGATATTGATCGCCGTCGACTTGCCCGCGTTGGAGCGTCCGGCGAAGGCAATTTCCGGCACCTGCGTGCGCGGCAGATCGCGCAGCTGGTTGACGGTCGAGAAGAAGCGGGCTTGCCAGAGTTTGGACATGGGCGGGTCAGGTGGGTTGGAGCGAAAAAGACAACAAAAGAGGCAGTTCGGAAACAAAGCTATTGTACAATAGGGAGTTACCTGTCGTCGGCGAAGTCCTTCGGCAGGACACGAGCATGGCCGCTGCACTGTAACTGCAAGAATATTTCTACTTTCTCAGGGTGCTTGAATGAATCGTGTGTTTTTCCCGGCCGCAGGCGCGGCAATCGTAAAGTCCTTGCTGCTGGCGAGCCTGGCGTTTGCCGGTAGCGCCTCCGCAGCCGATGCGGCCCACGGTGCCGCGGCTCCGAAAGCCGATCCTGCCAAGGGCGGTTCCCTGTACGACACCGGCGACAACGCACGCGGCCTGCCGGCCTGCGCTTCCTGCCACGGCGCCGGCGGCAATTCCACCATCGTCGCCAATCCCAAGCTCGCCGGCCAGGTCGGCACCTACATCCACAAGCAGCTGGTCGACTTCACGACCCCGAACCGCCAGCAGCCGGTGATGACGACCTACGCCAAGATGCTGAGCGAAGAGGAAAAAACCAATATCGCGGCTTACCTGAGCACCCAGCAGCCGAAGCAGGGCGCGGCGAAAAACAAGGACACGGTCGAACTGGGCCGCAAGATCTACCGTGGCGGCATCGCCGACCGCGGCGTGGCCGCCTGCGCCAGCTGCCACGGCGCCACCGGTTCGGGCATCCCGGCCCAGTACCCGCGTCTGGCCGGCCAGCACCAGGACTACACCTTCGCCCAGCTGCAAGCGTTCAAGACCAACGCGCGCAACAACAGCCCGCAGATGGGCACGCTGGCCAAGCGCATGTCGGACGAGGAAATGAAAGCCGTTGCCGACTATATTGCCGGCCTGAAGTAAAATCGGGCCTTTGCGCCCGTAGGAATCGATGAGCACCACCGGAATTGAACTGAAGACGCGCCGCCGCGCACTGGCCGAGGCGGTCGAGCTGGTGTCGTCGATGCGCTTCGCGATCGCCTTGCTGGTGATGCTGGCAATCGCCGCCATCATCGGCACCATCATGCAGCAGAACAAGGCCGAGCCGGACTATATCAACCAGTTCGGCCCGTTCTGGTTCGAGATCTTCCGTAAACTCGGCCTGTACACGGTCTACAGCGCCTGGTGGTTCCTGCTGATCCTGGCGATCCTGATCGTTTCCACCAGCCTGTGCATCGCCCGCAACGCGCCCAAGATGCTGCGCGACATGCGCAGCTGGCGCGAGAACGTGCGCGAGGAATCGCTGCGCAATTTCCACCACCGGACCGAATGGGCGCAGGAGGGCAGCGCGGTGGCGCTGGCCAGCCAGACTGCCCAGCGCCTCGGCGATGCCGGCTACCGCGTAAAGCTGGTCGACAAGCCGAACGGCGTGCTGGTGGCGGCCAAGAAGGGCGCCGCCAACAAGTTCGGCTACATCTTCGCGCACTCGGCCATCGTCATCATCCTGCTGGGCGGCCTGCTCGATTCCGACCTGCCCATCCGCTTCCAACAATGGTTCATGGGCAAAACGCCCTACATGGGCAGCGGCCTGATCTCGGCGATTCCGCCGCAGCACCGCCTCGGCCTGGGCAACCCCAGCTTCCGCGGCAACACCATGATCCCGGAAGGGCAGAACAGCAGTACCGCGGTCCTGCCGCAGGCGAGCGGCGTGCTGATCCAGGAGCTGCCGTTCACGATCCACCTGAACAAGTTCATCGTCGACTTCTACTCGACCGGCATGCCCAAGCTGTTCGCCAGCGAAGTCACGATCCACGACCCGGAAACCGGCAAGAGCTTCCCGGCCAGCATCAAGGTCAACCAGCCGCTGATCTACCGCGGCGTGGCGATCTACCAGTCCGGCATCGAGGATGGCGGCAGCAAGCTGAAGCTGACCGCCTATCCGATGGCGGGCACGTCCGACCAGTCTTTCGCGATGGACGGCGAAGTCGGCAGTACGACCGAGCTGAAACTCGCCGACCTGAAACAGGCCAACGAAGCCTACACCGTCGAGTGGTCGGGCTTCCGCGCCTTCAACGTCGAGAACACGAAAGACGGCTCGGCCCAGGACACGCGCGACGTCAAGAAGGGCGAATCGCTCGAGCAGCAGCTGGCGCGCACCCTGTCCCAGCACACCGGTTCGGCGGCCAAGAACGCCAACAACAAGGACCTGAAAAACGTCGGTCCGAGCGTGCAATACAAGCTGCGCGACAAGACCGGCCAGGCGCGCGAATTCATGAACTACATGCAGCCGGTGACGCTCGAAGGATCAGAGGTCTACCTGGCCGGCGTGCGCAGCAATCCGGGCGACCCGTTCAGCTTCCTGCGCATTCCGGCCGACGACCAGCACGGCGTGCGCGAATGGATGCGCCTGCGCGCCGCGCTGGCCGACCCGAGCCTGCGCGAAGAAGCGGCGCGCCGCTACGCCGAGCGCGCCATGCCGACGTCGAAGACCGACGCGACCCTCGCGCGCCAGCTGCAGGAATCGGCGAGCAAGACGCTGGCGATCTTCGCCGGCGAAGGCAGCGGCGGCAAAAGCGGCGGCTATCTGGCGGTCTCGCAATTCCTCGAGCGCATTCCGCCGGCCGAGCAGGAAAAGGCGGCGAATGTCTTCATGAAGATGCTCAACGGCGCCATGTGGGAGCTGTGGCAGGCCGCGCATGCGCGCGCGGGCGAGCCGCCGGTCGAGGCCAGCGAAGCCCACGGCCGCTTCCTGCAACTGGCGACGAATGCGCTGTCGGACAGTTTCTTCTACGGTGCGCCGGTCTACCTGTCGCTCGAAGAGTTCACGGAAGTCAAGGCATCGGTACTGCAGGTCACGCGCTCGCCGGGCAAGAAGGTGGTCTACCTGGGCTGTTTGCTGCTGGTATTGGGCATCTTCGCGATGTTTTATATCCGCGAACGCCGCATCTGGGTCTGGGTCAAGGAGCGGGACGGCGAAGCACACGCGATGATGGCGATGAGCACCCAGCGCAAGACGCTCGACTTCGAGCGCGAGTTCGCCGATTTGAAGACCAGGCTTCCGCAATCCACGCAAATCGGCGTAAGCTAGGCCTGCTATCCAAGAGAGAGAGAACCTATGTCTCAAGCAACGCAAACCCCAGGCAATTCTTCGCAGGCAGCGGCAGCGCGCGCAGCCTATACGCAGCCGCCGGGCTTCTTCAAGCGCCTGACCGCCATCGACTGGCTGTTCGGCGCCGGCCTGCTGGCCGCAAGCCTGTTCGCGCTGCAGCGCTACGGCAGCTTCATGGACATCTACGAACAGGCGATCCTGGTGCTGGCCGCGCCCACCTTCGCGCTGCTCGGCTGGCACTGGAAACCGGTGCGCTGGCTGATGCCGCTGATCGCCGTGCTGTCGCTGTGGGGCATCGCGCTGTATGGCGGCTCGCTCGAGGCGGCCAACCAGAAGTTCTTCCTCAAGTACATGCTGTCGAGCCAGTCCGCGATCCTCTGGATGAGCGCGCTGTTCGTGTTCTCGACCGTGTTCTACTGGATCGGTCTGGCGGCCAGGTCGCCGTTCGGCGGCGCCGTCGGCTCCAAGCTGTGCTGGGCCGCCGTGGTGCTGGGCTTCACCGGCATGATGGTGCGCTGGTACGAGTCCTACCTGATCGGCGCCGACGTCGGCCACATCCCGGTCTCGAACCTGTACGAAGTCTTCATCCTGTTCTCGATGATCACGGCCCTGTTCTACCTGTACTACGAACAGCGTTACGGCACCCGTCAACTGGGGGCCTTCGTGCTGCTGGTGATCTCGGCCGCGGTCGGCTTCCTGCTGTGGTACACGGTGGCGCGCGACGCCGCCGAGATCCAGCCGCTGGTGCCGGCCCTGCAGAGCTGGTGGATGAAGATCCACGTGCCGGCCAACTTCATCGGCTACGGCACTTTCGCGCTGGCGGCCATGGTCGGCAGCGCCTACCTGCTGAAGTCGCACGGCATCCTCGCCGACCGCCTGCCATCGCTGGAAGTGCTGGACGACGTGATGTACAAGTCGATCTCGGTCGGCTTTGCCTTCTTCACGGTCGCGACCATCCTCGGCGCACTGTGGGCGGCCGAGGCCTGGGGCGGTTACTGGTCGTGGGACCCGAAGGAAACCTGGGCCCTGATCGTCTGGCTGAACTACGCGGCTTGGCTGCACATGCGCCTGATGTCCGGCCTGCGCGGCCGCGCCGCCGCCTGGTGGGCGCTGATCGGCCTGCTGGTCACCACCTTCGCCTTCCTGGGCGTGAACATGTTCCTGTCGGGGCTGCATTCCTACGGCAAACTCTGAAGATGACGGCTGGATTACAAAGAGTAAGAAAACTCTACGGTGACAGCCCATCGTAGGTAGATGGTGTAAGGTTGCTATGTCGGCTACAACCTGTACGCCAGACATGCTTTGCGGGAGCCAGCCATGCTTTTCAAACGAAATCCGAACGGTATCGACCTGCCGTTCCCCTCCGAAATCACGCCGCGCGAGATTTATGAGGGGCGACGCAAGTTCATCGCCCAGGTCGCGGCCACCGCCGCGGTCGGGTCTTCGCTGTGGGAACTGGCGAACCGCGAAGCGTTCGCACAAAACGCACCCGCGCAAAAACTGGCTGCCGCCCGCAATGCCGGCCTGTCGACCCTTGAAAAGCAAACCTCTTTCGAGGATGCGACCCACTACAACAATTTCTACGAATTCGGCACCGACAAGTCCGATCCGGCCCAGAACGCGCACACGCTGCGCACCCGGCCGTGGACGGTGCGCATCGAAGGCGAAGTCAAGAAGCCGCTGACGCTCGACATCGACCAGCTGACCAAACTGGCGCCGCTGGAAGAGCGCATCTACCGCCTGCGCTGCGTCGAGGGCTGGTCGATGGTGATCCCCTGGGTCGGCTATTCGCTGGCCAATCTCATCCGGCAGGTCGAGCCGACCGGCAACGCCAAGTACGTCGAGTTCACCACCCTGGCCGACCGCCGCCAGATGCCGGGCGTGGGCAGCCGCGTGCTGGAATGGCCGTATGTGGAAGGGCTGCGCATGGACGAGGCCATGCACCCGCTGACCCTGCTGACGGTGGGCATGTACGGCCAGGTGCTGCCGAACCAGAACGGCGCGCCCGTGCGCGTGGTCGTGCCATGGAAATACGGCTTCAAGTCGGCCAAGTCGATCGTCCGCATCCGCTTCACGGACCGCCAGCCGCGTACCGCCTGGAACGGCATCGCGCCCGAAGAATACGGCTTTTATTCGAACGTGAACCCGAACGTCGACCACCCGCGCTGGTCGCAGGCCAGCGAGCGCCGCATCGGCGAGGGCGGCTTCTTCGCGCCCAAGCGCAAGACGCTGATGTTCAACGGCTATGACCAGGTCGCTTCCCTGTATAGTGGGATGGACCTGAAGAAGTACTTCTGAGCGAGGCCCGATGACAAAGAACGCGCCGCCGGCACGACCCACCGCCAGTCCATCGCCGAAACAGCTCGCCGCCATCAAGAGCCTGCTGTTCGTGCTGGCGCTGTTGCCCTTCGCGCGCATCGTCTGGCTGATCGTGCAGCAGGTGCCGGTCGAGCCGGTCGAATTCGTGACCCACGGCACCGGCGACTGGGCACTGTACCTGCTGTGCGCGACCCTCGCCATCACGCCGCTGCGCCGTTTTACCGGCTGGAACTGGCTGATCCGCCTGCGCCGCATGCTGGGCCTGTACGTGTTCTTCTACGCCCTGATGCACTTCCTGACCTTCCTCTGGGCCGACCACAATTTCGACGTCGGCGCGATGTGGAAGGACGTGCTCAAGCGGCCTTTCATCACGGTCGGCTTCATCGCCTTCGTGCTGCTGCTGCCGCTGGCCGCCACCAGCACCAACGCCATGATCAAGCGCCTCGGCCGGCGCTGGGCCCAGCTGCACCGCCTGATCTACCTGATCGCGCCGCTGGCGATCCTGCACTACTGGTGGATGAAGGCGGGCAAGCACAATTTCGAGCAGCCCATCGTCTGGGGTACGGTCGTTGCCGTGCTGCTCGGCCTGCGCGTGTACTGGCGCTGGAGCCGCACGCGCAGTCCCGTCACGCCACGATCGGTATCCTGACATGATGAAGGGACCGTCCGTCATTGGTTTGCTGCTGGTACTCGCCCTCGTGCTGGTGCTGGCCTTGTCGCGCTTTCGCACCGGCTCCTCGGTCGACCGCTGCCTGATCCTGGACGGCCGCTGGAACGAGCAGGCGGTTGCCTGCGCGCGCCAGGCCTGGCCGGAAGACCGCTCGCGCGGGCGCGAGTAAAACCCACGCAAGGGTTTGGTGTCGCGGCGCAGCCGACCCTGAAACACATTGCAATCGGCACCCTGCGGTCTAGAATCAAATCAGACACGACATGAGGGTGTTGCCATGAAACGCCTGATTCTCTCGCTGGCGGCAGGCGCGGCCTTGTCGGGCTGCGTGTATGCGCCGCTGCCCTATGCCTACGACGCGGCGCCGGTAGCTGCGCCCGCGTATTACGGTCCCTATGCGTATGGCTACCCGACCTACGTCGGACCGCCGGTGTCGCTCAACTTTGGCTTCTACGAACACCGCTATCGCGGCGGTCACGGCTGGGGCGGCTATCGAGGCGGCTGGGGTGGCGGCTACCGCGGCGGCTGGCGCGGCCGGCACTGACCGAAAGATTTTCCAAAATTCATCGATATTCGCGCATATTCATCTTCCAAGTCATGCATGAATAGCCAAGAATACAAGCTTTCCATTGACGTTCAGGAAAGCTCATCATGCATTTTGGCGAACGACTGAAACAGATCCGTACCGAAAAGGGGCTGACCCAGCCGCAGTTTGCGCAGGCGGCGGGTATCGAGCAGTCCTATCTCTCGAAACTGGAAAACGACAAATCGGTGCCCTCGGCCGAGATGTTTTCCACCATTCTCGCCGGCCTGGAAATGGACGCGGCCACTTTTCTGTCCGAGGTCGACCAGGACGTACTGGCGACCACGTTACGCCACATCCCGGCCGTCACCCAATTTACGGCCGGTGCCGCCGTGGCCCAGATCAGGGAGACGAAAAAGTGGCTGTACGGCTCGGCGGCGGCCTGGGTGCTCGGCTTCGCCATGATGCTGGCGGCGAACGATGGGATCTTCTTTTCGAATAATCTCTACAAGTACGACTCGCCCGGCATCCTCCTTGCTGGGGAGCCGGAAAACATCTTCGAGAAGCAGCGCGAGTTCGTGAACCAGAAGATACTCGCCAAACTCGTGAGCTTCGAAGAAGGACAGAAACAGATCAGCGAATTCCAGAGTGGGCGCGTCAGGCCGCTCACGGTGGAGTCGTCCGTGAACCGCGGCACCGTGTATTTCGAAGCCGCCGAAAACGGCCGTCGCCGCTTCGACCTGGTCCATACCACCTACGCGCTGGCGCCGGGCAACCGCATCCTGCAATACCTGGGTGCCGTCGTACTGGTGAGCGGCTTCGTCGGCCTGTTCATCGAATGGCGGCTGCGCCGCCTGAAAACCAAACGCCGTTCGCCACAACAATAAAGGACTCCCATGTCGCAGATCCGCACCTTCCTAGCCGGCGCCGGCACCATGGCCGCTGCCCTCGCCGCCATCGTCACCCTGAGCGGCGCGAAAAGCCCGCTCCGTCACGAGACCTTTGATGAGATCACCGTCGGCCGCATCAATATCGTCGAGCCGGACGGCACCAAACGCATGATCATCGCCAGCAAGGCACGCTTTCCGGGCGACTTCCAGCAGGGCAAGGAAAGGCCGCGTCCGGACCGGCGCGAGTTTGCCGGCATGCTGTTCATCAACGAGGAAGGGACGGAAAACGGCGGACTGATCCAGAAGGGCAGTGTCGGCGCCGACGGCAAGATCGCGTCCGGCCTGTCGCTGACCTTCGACCGCTTCCGCCAGGACCAGGCCATGCAGCTGATCAACAACGACAGTGCCAGCCACCAGCGGACCGGCATCAGCATCAACGACGTACCGTTCTACCAAGTCACGTCGATGGAGGACATGACGCGCTTCGGCCAGGAGAGCGACAAGCTGCCGGAGGCGCAGCGGGGCGCCTACTGGCAGAAGTTGTCGGACGAAGGACGCCTGATGCAGAACCGCATCTGGCTCGGCAACACCCGCGACAAGGGCTCGGCCCTGCAGCTGAAAGATGCGAGGGGACGCACGCGCATGCTGCTGCTGGTGTCGGCCGACGGCAAGGCCGAGATCCAGATGCTGGACGAGCAGGGCAAGGTCAGCAAGTCGATCACACCTGGCTCGCGGGACTGAACGCCGAAAAAACTTGGGCCCCCGCCTGCGCGGGGGCGACGGTCACTCCCGGGGGCGACGGTCACTCCCGGGGGCGACGGTCACTCCCGGGGGCGACGGGCTTTCGCGGGAGCGACGGTTTTCGCGCGGCGACCGCTTTACTTGACGATGCTTTCCAGCGCGAACAGATCCGCCGGATTCTCGCGCTGGCGGATCAGGTGGACTTGGTCGCCATCGACCAGCACCTCGGCCGCGCGGCCGCGGGTGTTGTAGTTGGAGGCCATCGTAAAACCGTAGGCGCCGGCCGCCATCATGGCCAGCACGTCGCCCGGTTCGACCGCGAGCTCGCGGTCGCGCGCCAGCCAGTCGCCGGACTCGCAGACCGGGCCGACCAGGTCGTACTTGACGGTGGCGCCGTCGCGCGGCGTGACCGGCTTGACGTCCATCCAGGCCTGGTACAGGGCCGGGCGCGCCATGTCGTTCATGGCGGCGTCGATCACGCAGAAGTTCTTTTCCTCGCCCGGCTTCAGGAATTCCACCGACATCAGCAGCACGCCGGTGTTGCCGACGATCGAGCGGCCCGGTTCGAAGATCACCTTGATCGGCCTGCCCTCGTATTTTTCGGCGCGCCAGGCGTCGATGCGCGCGAACACGCGCGACACGTAATCGCCGATCGGCACGGGGGCATTGTCGCCGGTGCCGTAGTCGATGCCCAGGCCGCCGCCGACGTCGAGGTGGTGCAGAACGATGCCTTCGCTCGCCAGGGTGTCGATCAGTTCGATCAGTTTATCGAGCGCTTCCAGCAGCGGCGCGTCGTCCAGCAGCTGCGAGCCGATGTGGCAGTCGATGCCGACCACGTCCAGGTGCGGCAGCGCGGCGGCGGTGCGGTAGGTGGCGAGGGCATCCGAGAAGGCCACGCCGAACTTGCTGGCCTTCAGGCCGGTCGCGATGTAGGGGTGGGTCTTGGGGTCGACGTTCGGGTTCACGCGCAGCGAGATGGGCGCGCGTTTGCCGAGGCGGCCGGCCACTTCGTTGATGCGGTGCAGTTCGGGAATCGATTCGACGTTGAAGCAGAGGATGCCCTTGTTCAGCGCCAGTTCGATCTCGGCCACGGTCTTGCCCACGCCCGAGAAGATCACCTTGCCGGGGTCGCCGCCGGCGGCGATCACGCGCAGCAGTTCGCCGCCCGAGACGATGTCGAAGCCGGCGCCTTCGCGCGCCAGGATGTCGAGGATGGCGAGGTTGGAATTCGCCTTCATCGCATAGCAGACCAGGGCGTCGCGGCCCTTGCTTGGCGCCGCATAGCCGCGGAAGTTCTGCAGCAGCTGGGCCTTCGAATAGACGTAGGTCGGGGTGCCGAATTGTGCGGCGATGGCGGGCAGGGCAACGCCTTCGGCGTGCAGGACGCCGTCTTGGTACGAGAAGTGCGACATGATTACTGTTGGGTGGCGGGGAGAGAGGGCGCTTGCGTGTTGTTCGAGTTCGATCCTGCCGGCGGCGTGCTGGTGCCGGCGGCGGGGGCCGGCGGCGACACCGTCGTCACCGGCGTCACGGCTGCCGGGGCGGGCGCGGCCGGCGTCGCCGCGGCGCCGCGCACAGGCGGCTTGGGCATGTAGAGCGGGCCGGGCTGGCCGCAGGCGGACAGCAGGGCGGCGAGGGCAAAGCCGGCGGCCGGGAGCGCAAATGGGGACTTCACGATTAGAATCACGGTTTGATTAGCAGACCTTGGAGTGTAGCATGACCGAAACCGAATTTTTGGACCTGGCCGACGCCACCCTGAACGAGATCGAACTGGCCTTCGATCGGCTGTTCGAGCAGGACGTGGTGGACGTCGAATGCAAGCGCAGCGGCAACGTGCTCGAGATCGAGTTCGTCGAGAACGGTTCGAAAATCATCGTCAACAGCCAGGCCCCGTTGCAGGAGATGTGGGTGGCGGCGCGCGCCGGCGGCTTCCACTACAAGCGCGTGAACGGCGAATGGCGCAATACCCGCGACGACAGCGAACTGTTCGCCTCGCTGTCCGACTACGCCACCCAGCAGGGCGGGGCACCCGTCAAGCTGCGCTGAGTACATGGCGTGGGCACGGAGTGCCCACCCTACGGCAGATGAGGTAGGGTGGGCTCCCCGAGCCCACCTTCTCCGGCAAGCACTGCCAGTAAAGCCTGCATATCCACGGGCTTGACGAAGTGGTGGTCGAAGCCCGCCGCCGCGGTGCGCGCGCGGTCGGCTTCCTGGCCGTAGCCGGTAATCGCGATCAGGGTTGCCGAGGCCATGTGCGGCATCTGCCGCAACTGGCGCGCCAGTTCGTTGCCGTCGATGTCGGGCAGGCCGATGTCGAGCAGGCAGACGTCGGGCGTGTCCGCGCGCACGGCGTCCAGCGCCGCGCGTGCGCTCTGCACCACCGTCACCCGGTAGCCCGCCATTTCCAGATACATGCCGAGCATCTGCCCGGCGTCCTCGTTGTCGTCGACCACCAGCAGGTGCAGCGTCTGCGCCTGTGCCGGCGCCAGTCCATGCGCCGCCGGCGCCGCCTCTCTTGCCGCATCCTCGACGCGCGGCAGGGTGACCGTGAAACGGCTGCCCTTGCCGATGCCTTCGCTGTACGCCGCCACCCGGCCGCCGTGCAGGGCCACCAGGTTGCGCACCAGCGCCAGGCCGATGCCGAGCCCGCCCTGCGAACGGTCGGACGAGCGCTCGGCCTGGGCGAACATGTCGAACACGTGCTCGATCATGTGCGGTGCCATGCCGATGCCGTTGTCGCTGACGACATAGCTGACCGTGTCCTCGTCGGCAAACAGGGCCACGCCGATCTCGCCGCCCTCGGGCGTGTACTTGGCGGCGTTGTTCAGCACGTTGGCGACGATCTGCACCAGGCGCTTCTGGTCGCCGTGCACGAAGGCCGCTTCGCCCGGCATCTGGATCGTCACGCGGTGCCGGCGCGCGTCCACCAGCGGCCGTACCTGCTCGACGGCGGCGGTGACGATCTGGCGCGCGTCGAGTAAAGTTTCGTCCAGCGTGACCAGGCCGCGCGACACCCGCGACAGATCGAGCAGGTCGTCGATCAGGCCCGTCATGTGCTTCACCTGGCGCGAGATGATCTCGCTGGTCTGCTGGATTCGCTCGGGGCCCAGCGAGGGCAGGCGCAGCAGGTCGGAGGCGGCGCGGATCGGCGCCAGCGGATTGCGCAGCTCGTGGCCCAGCATGGCCAGGAATTCGTCCTTGCGCTGGTCGACTTCGCGCATCGCGTACTGGCGGCGGCGTGCGCGCAGCGCCGATTGCGCAGCGCTCACCAGGGTCACGCCCTGCGCCGGCCGCTCCAGCAGCGAAACGTTGCCCAGCTCCAGGTAGCGGTGCTGCAGGCCCGGCGAGGCGGCTTCGCGCCGGCTCATGACCAGCACCGGCAGGTCGGACCAGCCCTGCTGGTGCTCGACGAAGTGGCCGACGGCGCGCAGGAATTCCGGCGTGATCGCTTCGTCGGCGACCAGCAGCGCGCCGGCGCCGCGGCCGAGTTCTTCCATCAGCTGGTCGAGCTGGGCGCAGACGCCGCAGTCGATGCCGGCGCGGCCGAACAGTTCGGCGATCAGGCGCGCATCCTTGCCGACCGGGGCGTGGATCAGGATGCGGTATTCCAGTGCTGCCTCGGGCATCACGCTACGAAGGTCGGGGCGGCCTGGCTCTTGCCGGCTTCCAGGATGGTCGGCACGCCGGTCAGGATGCCCTGGAAATTGCTGAGCACCGGGCCGACCGCGAGGCCGTCGCGCGTGATCTCGAAATGCCGCAGCGTGGTCTCGTGCACGCTGCCGCGTTTCTTGAACACGGAAATCGCCTTCTGCACCGCGCCCTGCGCCTCGAAATAGCGCAGGATCAGCACGTTGTCGGCCATGTAGCTGACATCCATGCCGGTGGACATGGTGTTGCCGACGATGCCCTGCTGGACCCCGACCAGGAAGGTCACCACGCCGCGCTGGCCGAGGTAGGTGAGAATTTCGTGCAGGTGGGTGGTCAGGAAGCCGGCTTCCGGCATCGCGTTCATGTAGCCGTTCAGGCTGTCGATCACGATCACGCGCGCGCCGTGATCGGCGGCGCCGCACACGGCGTGGCTGAATTCGCCCGGCGACATCTCGGCCGGATCGATCTGGTGGACGCTCAACAGGCCGGCCGCATGCGGCGTGCGCAGGTCGATGCCGATGCCGTCGCTGCGGTTCAGCAGGGTGTTGAAGGATTCCTCGAACAGGAAGATGGCGGCGCGCTGGCCGCGGTCCGTCATCGCCTTCACGAACTGCACCGCGACGCTGGACTTGCCGGTGCCGGGCGGTCCGGACACCAGGGTGCTGGAACCTTCTTCGATGCCGCCGCCCAGCAGCATGTCGAGCGCCGGCAGGCCGCTGCCGATCTGGGCGCGGTGCTTCAGTTCGCGTGTTTCTGCCGCGACGATGCGCGGGTAGACCACCAGGCCGCCGGTGTGGATCGAATAATCGTGCGGGCCGCGGCGGAATGCGACCCCGCGGTACTTCAGGATACGCACCAGGCGGCGCTCGGCGCCGTATTCCGAATCCGTGTGCTGCAGCGAGATCACGCAGTGGGCGACGCTGCGCACCTGCTGGTCGCCCTGCACCGAGGTTTTATCGTCGAGCAGGATGGCGGTGCAGGAACGCTTGGCGAAATACTGTTTCAGCGCCAGCACGTGGCGGCGGTAGCGCAGCGGACTGCCCGACAACAGCTGCAGCTCGGACAGCGAATCGAGCACGACCCGGCTCGGATTGAGCTTTTCGACCAGCTTGAGGATCAGGTTGTTGGTTTCGCCGAGTTCGACCTCGGTCGGATGCAGCACCGTGTACTGCTCGCCCGGGGCGAGCAGGCTTTCGTCCGGAATCACCTCCTGCACCGTCACGCCTTCCAGCGACATGCCGTGCGCCTGCGCCACCGCGCGCAATTCGACCTCGGTCTCGGCCAGGGTGATGTACAGCACGGTCTCGCCGCGCGCCGCACCTTCGGCCAGGAACTGCAGCGCCAGCGTGGTCTTGCCGGCGCCGGGGTCGCCTTCGACCAGGTACAGCCTGTCCCTGGTCAGGCCGCCGCCCAGCACGTTATCGAGGCCGCGAATGCCGGTCGAAATGAAGGCCGTGCTGGAGGTGTTCTGGATACTCATGTATGTGCTTCCGTCTAAACCGTCAATTTCGTCAGAATAACTCGTTTCTGACCGCGTCACGCGCTTTTTGCTCCGCCGCGGGCGGCATCGTACCGACGTCGAGCGACTGCACGCCGGTGCCCGGCGGGTTCTCCATGTAGTAGAACTCGTCGCCATACTGCACCAGGCCGGCCGGGGCCGGGCGGTCTTCGACCGGCACGTTCTTCAGTGCTTTCTGCATGAAGCCGATCCAGATCGGCAGGGCCAGGCCGCCTCCGGTCTCGCGGTTGCCGAGGTTGCGCGGCTGGTCGTAGCCGATCCAGGCGATGCCGACCAGGTGCGGCTGGTAGCCGGCGAACCAGGCGTCGATCGAATCGTTGGTGGTGCCGGTCTTGCCGGCGATGTCCGGGCGCTTCAGCACCTGCTGGGCCTTGGCGGCGGTGCCGTAGCGCGCCACGTCGCGCAGCATGCTGTCCATCAGCCAGGCGTTGCGCTCGTCGATCACGCGGTTGGCGTCCACGCCGGCGCGTTCCGGGCGCGCTTCCGACAAAATTTTGCCGTCGGCATCGGTCACCTTCGAGATCAGGTAGGGCATCACGCGGTAGCCGCCGTTGGCGAACACCGAATAGGCGCCGGCCATCTGCAGCGGCGTGGTCGCGCCCGCACCCAGCGCCAGCGTCAGGTAGGGCGGGTTTTTATCGGCGTCGAAGCCGAAGCGGGTCGCGTATTCCTGGCCGTAGCGGGCACCGATCTTGTTCAGGATGCGGATCGAGATCATGTTCTTCGACTTGGTCAGGCCGCGCCGCATCGTCATCGGGCCTTCGTACTTGCCGTCGTAGTTCTTCGGCTGCCAGGGCTGGCCGCCGGTCGAGCCGGCGTCGAAGGAGATCGGGGCGTCGTTGATCAGGGTCGCCGGCGAGAAGCCGCGTTCCAGCGAGGCCGAGTAAATGAAAGGCTTGAACGAGGAGCCCGGCTGGCGCCACGCCTGCGTGACGTGGTTGAACTTGTTGCGGTTGAAGTCGAAGCCGCCGACCAGCGCCTGGATCGCGCCATCGTCCGGGTTCACCGCGACGAAGGCCGATTCCACTTCCGGCATCTGGGTGATGCTCCAGCTCGAGCCGCCATCCTGGGTCACGCGGATCACCGCGCCGCGGCGGATGCGGCGGGTCTCGGCGGCCTTCGGCGACAGCCAGCCCTGGGCGAACCCCAGACCACTGCCGGAAACCTTGATCTCCTCGCCCGAGGCCAGCACCGCCGTCACCTGCGAGGGCGAGGCCTGCAGCACGATGGCGGCGACGACGTCGTCGGAATCCGGATGCTCGGCCAGCTCGGCCTCGATGGCCTCGTCGGCTTCGCTCTTGTTGGACGGGATCTCGATGTACTTTTCCGGGCCGCGGTAGGTGTGGCGGCGTTCGTAGTCCATCACGCCGCGGCGCAGTGCCAGGTAGGCGGCATCCTGGTCGGCCTTGGTGATGGTGGTGAACACGTTCAGGCCGCGCGTGTAGGTGTCTTCCTTGAACTGCTCGTAGACCAGCTGGCGCGCCATCTCGGCCACGTATTCCGCATGCACGCCGAAGGCCGTGCTGTCGGTCTTGATCTTGAGTTCTTCGTTCTTCGCCTGCTCGTACTGGGCGTCGGTGATGTAGCCGAGCTGGTGCATGCGCAGCAGGATGTACTGCTGGCGCTGGCGCGCGCGCTTCGGGTTCACCACCGGATTGTAGGCCGAAGGCGCCTTCGGCAGGCCGGCCAGCATGGCCGCTTCGGCCACGGTGATGTCGCGCAGGTCCTTGCCGAAGTAGATCTGCGCCGCCGACGAGAAGCCGAAGGCGCGCTGGCCCAGGTAGATCTGGTTCATGTAGACCTCGAGGATCTGGTCCTTGGTGAGGTTCTTCTCGATCTTCCAGGCCAGCAGCGCCTCATAGGCCTTGCGCTTGAGTGTCTGTTCCGAGGACAGGAAGAAGTTGCGGGCGACCTGCTGGGTGATGGTCGACGCGCCCTGGCGCGCACCGCCGGTGGCGTTGTGCAGGGCCGCGCGCAGAATGCCCCAGTAATCGACGCCGCCGTGCTCGTAGAAGCCGGTGTCTTCGATCGCCAGCACGGCTTTCTTCATCACGTCCGGGATGTCCTTGAAGTGCACCAGGGTGCGCCGTTCTTCGCCGAATTCCCCGATCAGGACGTTATCGGCGGTGAAGATCCGCAGCGGCATTTTCGGGCGGTAGTCGGTCAGGGTATCCAGGGCGGGCAGGTTGGGGTAGGCCATCGCCAGCGCGAACACGATCACCAGCACGCCGCACACGGCCAGGCCGAACAGGCTGGCGAGCAGGGTGAGAATGATTCGCTTCGGGCTGTGCCTGGAAGACGGCGGAGTCGGCGGGGTCGGCGCCCCGTTCGAAGATGCTTTCATGCGCATGAATGGTTCGCTGTGTTGACCCTATTCATTATAAGGCAGTGCTGTCCTGGAAACACGACTGGTCAAGTCGATAACAGCTGTGTAAATAGCGACAATATCGATCGATCATCGTCGAAAACCAAGTGTCGCATTCACGCTTCGGTCGAAATGTTCCCACTCAGAAATTTCTTGTCTGCACTCATCCTTATTGCTACGATTTGACGCAGTGCCTTGAGCGTATACATAAATAAGACGCGTTAAGTAGCTAATTTTTCTAAACAAATCATTCCCCGACCGGGCGTTCAAATAGCCGTTCCAAGGAACGCGGAAGTAGCAAAGAGGGAGCAACGCTCGTGATCAGTCTAGGTTCCTTGTTCGGACAGTCCAGCCCGCCATTGATCGGGATCGACATCAGTACGTCCGGCGTGCGCCTGGTGGAGCTGGCGGATGCCGGCAAAGGCCAACTGCGGCTGGAACGCTATGCGTCCGAGCCGCTGCCGCGCGGCACCGTGGTTGACGGTAACATCGAAAACATCGAAGCGGTCTCGGACGCCGTGCTGCGCGTCTGGAAAAAGAGCGGCGCCAAGATCAAGCATGTCGCGCTCGGCATGCCGCCGGCCGCCGTCATCACCAAGAAAATCATCCTGCCCGCGGGCCTGGCCGAAGACCAGCTCGAAGTGCAGGTCGAATCGGAAGCCAGCCAGTACATCCCGTTCGCGCTGGACGAAGTCAGCCTCGACTTCGACGTCATCGGCGCGGCGCCGAATTCGCCGGAAGACATGGAAGTCATGCTGGCCGCGGCCAGGCGCGAGAAGGTCGAGGACCGCGTTGCGATCCTGGAAGCGGCCGGCCTCACCGCCACCGTGATGGACATCGAATCGTATGCGGCCCGCGCGGCGGCGCAGCGCGCGATCGACGAGAGCGGCGGCGCGGAGGGCCAGATCGTGGCGCTGTTCCAGATCGGCGCCCAGGCCACCCACATCTCGGTGCTGCAGGACGGCGAAACCATCTACGAACGCGAGCAGCCCTTCGGCGGGATCCAGTTAACGCAAGATATCGTGCGCGCCTACGGCCTGTCGTTCGAGGAAGCGGAAGCGCGCAAGAAGGCCGGCGACCTGCCGGACAACTACGCCGCCGACCTGCTCGCGCCCTTCCTGGAAAACGCCGCGCTGGAAGTCACGCGCGCGATCCAGTTCTTCTTCACCTCGACCCCGTACACCCGCATCGACCAGATCTGGCTGGCCGGCGGCTGCGCACTGGTGCCGGGCCTGCTCGACATCATCGCCAGCCGCACCCGCATTTCGAGCGCGGTGATTTCGCCGTTCAAGGGCATGCAGCTGGGCGCCTCGGTGCGCGAACAGCAGCTGCGCAACGAGGCGCCGGCCTACCTGGTCGCCTGCGGCCTGGCACTGCGGAGGTTTGGCTGATGATCCGGATTAACCTGCTTCCCCACCGGGAAGCGAAACGCAAGCAGAAGCAGGCCGCGTTCGCGGCGCTGATGGCGCTCGGCGGCTTGCTGGGCGCGGCCCTGGTGCTGCTGGTGGGCGGCTACAACGCCAGCCAGATCTCGATCCAGAACCAGCGCAACGAAGCGCTCAAGCAGGCCAACGCGGAGCTGGACAAGAAGATCAGCAAGATCGCCAGCCTGAAGAGCGAGATCGAAGCGCTGAAGGCGCGCCAGCAGGCGGTCGAAGACCTGCAGGGCGACCGCAACCAGCCGGTCTACCTGCTCGACGAACTGGTGCGCCAGACGCCGGAAGGGGTCTACCTGAAGAGCTTCAAGCAGGACGGCCAGAAGGTGCTGCTGAACGGCGTCGCGCAATCGCAGGAGCGGGTCGCCGAACTGCTGCGCAACTTGTCGGGCAATTCGCCGTGGCTGGAACGCCCGGACCTGACCGAGGTGCGGGCCGCCACGCTGGCCCAGAGCAAGACCGGACGCAAGGTCGTCGAATTCACGCTGACCGTGTCGATCAAGCGCGCGCGTGAAAAGGAAGAGCTGGCCAAGGAAAGCGCCAAGCCGGGACCGAAAACATGAACATCGATCTGAAACAGCTGGGCGCCGACATCGCGGCCCAGTTCGAAGGCCTGCAGGGGCGCCATCCCGGCCTGTGGCCGCTGGCGCCGCGTCTGCTGTGCGCGGCCGGCGTGATGGCGGCCGTGCTGGTGGCCGGTTATTTCCTGTACTGGAGCGGCCAGTTCGAGGAACAGGAAACCCTGGCGGCGCAGGAGCAGACCCTGCGCGATGCCTACAAGGCCAAGATGGCGCAGGCGATCAACCTGGACGCGCTGGAAGCCCAGCAGCAGCAGGTCAACCGCTACGTCGAGCGTCTCGAGAAGCAGCTGCCGAGCAAGGCCGAAATGGCGGCCCTGCTGTCGGACATCAACCAGGCGGGCATCGGCCGCGGCCTGCAGTTCGAGCTGTTCAGGCCGGGCCAGGTGATCGTCAAGGATTACTATGCCGAGCTGCCGATCGATATCAAGGTCAGCGGCAGCTACCACGACATCGGCGAATTCGCCGCCGACATGGCGAAGATGCCGCGCATCGTGACCCTGAACAACCTCTCGCTCAGCGCCGGCAAGGATGGCGCGCTGGCGCTGGACGCGGTGGCCAAGACCTTCCGCTACCTCGACCAGGAAGAGCTGGACCAGCAGGCGCAGGCCCGCAAGAAAAAGAAGAAGGAGGCCAAGTCGTGATCGTCAAGAAGACCATGCGCGCCGCCGCCTTTGCTTTTCCCGCCCTGCTGCTGGCCGGCTGCGGCGACAGCGACGTCAAGGAAGTGCATGCCTGGATGGACCAGGTCAAGCAAGAGACAAGGCCGGCCGTCAAGCCGCTGGCCGAGCCGAAGGATTTCATCCCCTATGCCTACAACGACAGGGAAGCGACGGACCCGTTCAGCCAGAGCAAGCTGCTGAACCAGCTGGCGCTCGCGGCGGAAGCCTCGCCGAACCCGAACAAGCCGGACCTGCAGCGCCCGCGCGAACTGCTGGAGAGCTTCCCGCTCGACACCATGCAAATGGTCGGCACCCTGCAGAAGGGCGGCGTGAACTACGCGCTCGTGCAGATCGATCGTTCGGTCTACCAGGTCCGCGCCGGCCAGCGCATCGGCCAGAATTTCGGCCTCGTCACCCGCGTGGGCGACGACGCCATCAATATCCGTGAAGTGGTGCAGGACGCAGCCGGCGAGTGGGTCGAGCGCCTGGCGAAGCTGGAGCTGCAAAACAAGGAGAACCGGAAATGACCCGACTTGGAAGCATCGCCCTCGGACTGGTGCTGGCCTTCGGTGCCAGCAGCGCTTTTGCGCAGACCAACGCGATCGAATCGATCAGCGCCAACCAGCATGGCAATAACGTCGTCATCCATGTGGCGATGAAGGATGCGCCCAACAAACTGCCGATCGGCTTTTCGATCACGAACCCGGCGCGGATCGCGCTCGACTTCGGCGCCACCGCCAACGGCACCGGCAAGAACGCCCAGGACATCAACCTGGGCGACGTGCGCGGCGTGAACGTGGTGCAGGCCGGCGAGCGCACCCGCCTGGTGCTGAACCTGAAGCGTCCGCTGAACTACGCCACCGCGATCGACGGCAAGTCGGTGGTGCTGACCGTCGAAGGCTCGAGCCCTGCCGCCCAGGCAACGGGCGCCGCCGCCGCCGCGGCACCGGCGCGAGCCGTGGCCGCAGGCGCGCGCTCTCTTCAGGCCCTGCGCGACCTCGACTTCCGCCGCGGCGCCAACGGCGAGGGCCGCATCGTGGTCGACCTGCCGAACAGCCAGGTCCCGGTCGACGTGCGCCAGTCCGGCAACCAGATCCATGTCGACTTCCTGCGCACCGCGCTGCCGCCGACGCTGCGCCGCCGCCTCGACGTGACCGATTTCGGCACCCCGGTGACCCGCGTCACCACCACGCCGCAGGGCGAGAACGTGCGCATGACCATCGACGCCCAGGGCAACTGGGAACAGAGCGTGTACCAGAGCGACACCCAGCTGGTCATCGACGTCAAGCCGGTCAAGGAAGACCCGAACCGCCTGGCCCAGGGCCCGCAGGGCTACAAGGGCGAGAAGATCTCGTTCAACTTCCAGAACGTCGAAGTGCGCGCCGCGCTGCAGGCGGTGGCCGACATCTCGGGCCTGAACATCATCGCCAGCGACTCCGTCAGCGGCAGCCTGACCCTGCAACTGAAGCAGGTGCCGTGGGATCAGGCGCTCGACGTGATCATGCAGGCCAAGGGCCTCGACATGCGCAAGAACGGCAACGTGATGTGGATCGCGCCGAAGGAAGAACTGCTGACCAAGGAAAAGCTGGAGCTCGAGCAGAAGGCGCAGATCGCCGACCTCGAGCCGCTGCGCTCCGAAGTCTTCCAGCTGAACTACCAGAAGGCCGATGCCTTCCGCACCGTGTTCGGCCTGGACCAGGGCGGCGGCGACGGCCGCAACCGCGTGCTGTCCAAGCGCGGCAGCGCCACCATCGACCCGCGCACCAACCAGGTGTTCGTGACCGACATCGCCGCCAAGCTCGAAGCCGTGCGCCAGCTGATCCAGAAGGTCGACATCCCGACCAAGCAGGTGCTGGTCGAGGCGCGCCTGGTCGAAGCCAACGATGGCTTCTCGCGCAACCTCGGCGCCAAGCTGGGCTTCGCCGACATGCGCGGCATCCGCGGCGGCGACGCCGGCTACCAGGTCAACGGCAACCAGCGCGTGGCGATCGGCGGCAACATCAATGGCGTCGGCCAGGCCACCGGCCAGCTCGAGCTGAGCGGCGATTCCTACAACAACACCCAGCTGGTCAACCTGCCGGCGGCCGGCATCAACGGCACCAACGCCCCGAGCATCGCCTTCTCGCTGTTCTCGGCGGCCGCCAACCGCTTCCTGAACCTGGAACTGTCGGCGCTCGAAGCCGACGGCAAGGGCAAGATCATCTCCAGCCCGCGCGTGGTCACCGAAGACAACGTGGTGGCCGTGATCGAGCAGGGTGTCGAACTGCCCTACCAGCAGGCCACCAGCAGCGGCGCGACCTCGGTCACCTTCAAGAAGGCCAACCTGCGCCTGGAAGTGACCCCGCAGGTCACGCCGGACGGCAACGTGGTGCTGGACGTGGACGTCAACAAGGATTCGCGCGGCGAGAACACCAACGCCGGCTTCGCCATCAACACCCAGCACGTGAAGACCAAGGTGATGGTCGAGAACGGCGGTACCGTGGTGCTGGGCGGGATCTATCAGCAGACCGAGACCTCGGACGAATCCAAGGTCCCGCTGATGGGCGACCTGCCGGTGGTCGGCCACCTGTTCAAGTCCACCGCACGCTCGACCTCGAAGACCGAGCTGCTGGTGTTCATCACCCCGAAGATCGTGACCGACCGACTGCAGAACGCGGCGCGCTGATCCGATCCACATAACCGACAAGAAAAAAGGCAGACATGAGCAATACCACTTTCAAGCGCTACGGCGCGCCCGCGGCCACCGCGCTCGTGATGGCGCTGGTACTGGCCGCATGCGGCGGCGGCGGCGGCAATCCCGGCGCGGTCGGCGGCACGGGCAGCGGTTCCACCGGCAATGGCGGCACCGGTACCGGTACCGGCGGCACCACCGTCACCGCGAGCCCGACCGTGACCCTGAGCTTCGCCAACGCCAGCGGCGCCAGCACCAACGCGCTGACCGGTGCGACCCCGCTGACGGTCAAGGCGACCGTGCTCGACGCCAGCAAGAAGCCGGTACCGAACGCCATCGTCACCTTCGCGACCGACAACGCGCTGGCGGTATTCTCGCCCACGGCGGGCACCGCGCTGACCGACGTGAATGGCGTGGCCAGCGTCACCATGCGCGCCGCCAGCATCGCCTCGGGCGGGGCCGGCACGGTCACCGCCACCAGCAACGTGGCCGGCACCACCATCACCGGCACCTCCAACTATTCGGTCGGCGCCACCGCCCTGAGCTTCAGCACGCTGAGCGCGGCCTCGACCTCGATCCAGGCCTACGAATCGACCGAGCTGTCGGTCAACGTGCTGAGCGGATCGAGCCTGTACACCGAACAGCCGATCAACGTGACCTTCAAGTCGGTCTGCGCCGACAAGGGGAGCGCGACACTGGCCACCACCGTGGCGACCAACAACGGCATCGCCAAGACTGTGTACCGCGACAAGGGCTGCGGCACGAACGACCTGATCACCGTGTCGGCCGACGGCATCGCCAAGCCGGCCACCGTGACGCTGGCGATCGCGCCGCCGCGCGCCGCGTCGGTGCAGTTCGCGTCGGCGACGCCGGTCAACCAGTCGCTGGTCATCCAGGGTAAAGGCGGCATCGGCCGCACCGAAACCGCGGTCCTGACCTTCAAGGTCGTCGACATCTTCGGCAACCCGCTGCCTGGCCAGAAGGTCGAATTCCGCCGCTATCCGGCGAACGCCGACGTGACCGTCAACAAGACCACGGATACCACCGATGCCAGCGGCAACGTCGTGACCACCGTGAATTCGGGCGCGACCGCCACCACCTTCAAGGTGCAGGCCCTGCTGCCGAACACCGCGGCCAACGGCAACCCGGATATCTCGACCATGTCGGACTCGATCGTCGTGACCACCGGCCAGCCGGTGCAGCGCGCGTTCTCGATCGCGACCGACAAATTCAACGTCGAAGGCCTGAATGTCCAGAGCTCGCCGAGCAACCCGGCGGCGACGATCTCGGTCAGCCTGGGCGACGCTTTCCTGAACCCGGTGCCGGACGGTACGCCGGTGGTATTCCAGACCAACATGGGCCTGATCGGTACGTCGGACAAGGGCGGCTGCAGCACCGTCAACGGCACCTGCTCGGTGCCGCTGCGCGCCCAGGCACCGTCGGTCGCGACGCCGGGTCTGCCGGTCACGCCCTGCAACGCCACCACGCCCGACAATACCCGTCCGGGCCTGGTGACGGTCTGCGCCAGCACCACCGACGGCACCAACTTCCTGTCCGCCCGCACCGCGGTCTTCTTCAGTGGCGGTACGGCCGATAACACCTTCCTGAACGGTGCCAGGGTCTCGTTCAACGCCGCGGCGCCGAACGACCTGGGGTCCATCAGCGCCAGCAACACCAAGGTGTTCCAGCTGCAGTTCAACGACGTGAACTTCAACCCGCTGCCGGCAGGCAGCACGGTGGCCATCACCAGTATGCTGAACGGTAACGCGGCAGCGGTGGCACCGGCCACGGTGCCGAACATCGCGCCGCACAACGCCAGCAACGTGGACGACCCGACCGGTACGCTCATCAGCGGCAACCAGGGCTCGATCCATACTTTCAGCGTGTCGAGCACGACGCCGACGAATTGCACGACCACCGTGCAGTCCTCGTTCAACGTCACCGTGACCACGCCGGCACCGTACAATTCGGTAACGACCATTCCGTTTAAACTCACGTTCACCTGCCCGTAATACAATGCAGCAGAACCGGTAGCAAAAAACGAAACACGCGGCGGCCAGGTCATCCTGGCCGTTTGCATTTTGAGCGATAGCGAATAGTGCCTCACTGCAAGAATAACAACATCTTCCTTGTCGGCCTGATGGGCGCGGGCAAGACCACGATCGGGCGCATGCTGGCGCGCCGGCTGGGCATGCATTTCGCCGATTCCGACCACGAGATCGAGGCCCGCACCGGCGCCTCGGTTCCCTGGATCTTCGAGATCGAGGGCGAGCCCAGCTTCCGCCGGCGCGAAGCCGACATGATCCGCGAGCTGACCGCCGGCAGCGGCCTGGTGCTGGCCACCGGCGGCGGCGCCGTCCTCAATCCGGACAGCCGGCGCCTGCTGGCCGAGCGCGGCACCGTGATCTACCTGCGCGCCAGCGTCAACAGCATCCTGGCGCGCACCTCGCACGACAAGAACCGTCCGCTGCTGCAGACCGCCGATCCGCGCAAGAAGCTCGAAGACCTGACCGCGCAACGCGAGCCGCTGTACCGCGAAATCGCCGACCTCGTCATCGATACCGGCCGGCCTAACGTACAATCGATGGTCCAGACAATACTGGACCAGCTGGCCGCGATGGACGCGGGACGCCAGCGGTCCAAGGCACGAGCGAACATGAACGAACAGGCATGCATCTCCCTTAACGTCGATCTCGGCGAACGCAGCTATCCGATCCTGATCGGGCGCGGACTGCTGGACGACGGCGCGCTCCTGAACCGCCACATCGGCGGCGGCAGCGGAAAAGTCGCGGTCGTCACCAACACCACGGTGGCGCCGCTGTACCTGGAAAAGGTGACGGCGCCCTTGCGCGCGGCCGGGCGCGAGGTGGTCACCATCGTGCTGCCGGACGGCGAAGAGCACAAGAACTGGCAGAGCCTGAACCTGGTGTTCGACGCCCTGCTGGCCAACAAGTGCGATCGCAAGACCACCCTGGTGGCCCTGGGCGGCGGCGTGATCGGCGACCTGACCGGCTTTGCGGCCGCCAGCTACATGCGCGGCGTGCCCTTCGTGCAGATCCCGACCACGCTGCTGTCGCAGGTCGATTCCTCGGTGGGCGGCAAGACCGGCATCAACCACCCGCTCGGCAAGAACATGATCGGCGCGTTTTATCAGCCGCGCGCCGTGATCGCCGATACCGCGACCCTCGACACGCTGCCGGACCGCGAGCTGTCGGCCGGCCTGGCCGAGGTGATCAAGCACGGCGCGATCCTCGACCTGTCCTTCTTCGACTGGATCGAGGCGAACATCGGCAAACTGGTGGCGCGCGACCATGCCGCGCTGGCGCATGCGATCCTGCGCTCCTGCGAGATCAAGGCCGACGTGGTGCGGCGCGACGAGCGCGAAGGCGGCCTGCGCGCGGTGCTGAACTTCGGCCACACCTTCGGTCACGCGATCGAGAATGGCCTGGGCTACGGCGAATGGCTGCACGGCGAGGCGGTCGGCTGCGGCATGGTGATGGCGGCGGATCTGTCGCATCGTCTGGGCCTGCTGGACGCCGACGGCGCGCTGCGCGTGCGGCGCCTGGTGAAGGCGGCCGGGCTGCCGGTGGAAGCGCCGGACCTGGGCGTCGAGCGCTGGATCGAGCTGATGGAAGTCGACAAGAAGAACGAGGGCGGGGCGATCAAGTTCATCCTTTTGAAGCCCCTGGGCAGCCCGAGCATCACCGGCGCCCCGCAGGACCAGCTGCTGGCGACGCTGGAGGCGAACGTGACGAGGAGCCGGGGATGATCGATTTCGACGCCCATCTGGCCCCGTATGCGGCGCACTCGTCGAAGTCGCGTGGGCGTCGTCATCCGGAACCGGCGGCCGGCTCGCGCAGCGAGTTCCAGCGCGACCGCGACCGCATCATCCACTCCACGGCCTTCCGCCGCCTCGAGTATAAAACCCAGGTCTTCCTGAACCACGAGGGCGACCTGTTCCGCACCCGCCTGACGCACTCGATCGAGGTCGCGCAGATCGCACGCACGCTGGCACGCAGCCTGCGCCTGAACGAAGACCTGGTGGAAGCGGTGTCGCTGGCCCACGATCTCGGCCACACGCCCTTCGGCCACGTCGGCCAGGACGTGCTGAACGAATGCATGAAGGACCACGGCGGCTTCGAGCACAACCTGCAAAGCCTGCGCGTGGTCGACCATCTCGAAGAGCACTACGGCGCCTTCGACGGCCTCAATCTGACCTTCGAGACGCGCGAAGGCATCCTGAAGCACTGCTCGCTGACCAACGCGCGCCAGCTCGGGGACCTCGGTCAGCGCTTCATCGACAAGAAGCAGCCCAGCCTGGAAGCGCAACTGGCGAACCTGGCCGACGAGATCGCGTACAACAACCACGACATCGACGACGGCCTGCGCTCCGGCCTGCTCAGCATGAAGCAGATGGAAGAAGTCGAGCTGTTCGCGCGCCTGCACCATCAGGTCGTGCAGCAGTACCCGGGACTGCCGGGCCGGCGCGAGCTGTACGAAACGATCCGCCTGATGATCACGGCGATGACGGCCGACCTGGTCGAGGAGTCGTGCCGGCTATTGAAGGAAGCCGCGCCGCAAAGCATCGAAGACGTGCGCAATGGCCCGCCGCTGATCCGGTTCTCGACGAAGATGCGCGAAGAGACCACGGCGTTAAAACGCTTCCTGTACGCGAACCTGTACCGCCACTACAAGGTGAACCGCATGCGCGTGAAGGCCAGCCGCATCGTGCGCGAGCTGTTCGACGCTTTCATGACCGACCCGGTGCTGCTGCCCTTCGATTACCAGGTCGCGTCGGGCGACACCATGAAGCAGGCGCGCAAGATCGCGGACTACATCGCCGGGATGACGGACCGCTATGCGATCCGCGAGCACAAGCGAATCTTCTCTTTGGATGAACTTTAATCAACCCGGGGTCAAGCGAACAGGGAAGGCTGGCCCAGCTGCCCCAGCAGCTTCTTGATCGGCGAGGGCAGGGCGGCTTCGTCGATGCGTGCCAGGTCCCACCACACGTAGCCGGCTGGGGTCTCTGCGCACGCGGCCAGCGCGATCCGGTAGGGATGGATGTGCAGCTTGTAGTGCGTGAAGCCGTGTTCCAGCGGCAGCAGCGTTTCGGTTTCCACGACCGTGCCGAACTTCTCCGCCGCTTCGGCTGCAGCGCCCAGGTCGAGCGCTTCCTCGTCCAGCGCCACGTGGCCGTCGACTTCCGGCAGCGACAGCAGCCCGCCCCAGATGCCGGTGCCCGGCCGCTGCTCGAGCAGCACCTGGCCGCCATCGATCACGACCAGCATCTGCGCGCGCTTTTCCGGCGTCGTCTTTTTCGGTTTGCGGACCGGCAGCTCGGCGGTGCGGCCCGTGGCATGGGCCACGCAGCGGTCTTGCAGCGGGCAGCGCGGGCAGTCCGGGCGCGAGCGCGTGCACAGGGTCGCGCCCAGGTCCATCAAGCCCTGCGTATAGGACTCGATCCCCTCTTCGGCAGGCGTCAGCGCTTCCGCACGCCGCCACAGCGCATCCTCGACCGGCTTCAGGCCGGGATACTGGTCGATGCCGAACACGCGCGCAAACACGCGCTTGACGTTCCCGTCCAGGATCGCGGCGCGGGTGCCGCTCGAAAAAGCGGAGATGGCCGCCGCGGTCGAACGGCCGATGCCGGGCAGGTCGGCCAGCAGCGCCGGGTCGGAAGGGAACACGCCATCGTATTCGGCCACCACGCGGCGCGCGCAGGCGTGCAGGTTGCGCGCCCGCGTGTAGTAGCCCAGGCCGGCCCAGCAGGTCATCACGTCTTCCACCGGCGCCGCGGCCAGCGCCTGCACGTCCGGGAAGCGCTCCAGGAAGCGCGCGTAATAGCCGAGCACCGCGCTCACCTGGGTCTGCTGCAGCATGATCTCGGACAGCCAGATGCGGTAGGCGTCGCGCGTGTTCTGCCAGGGCAGGGCGTGGCGGCCGTGCCGGCGCTGCCAGTCGATCACGGCGCGTGAAAAGCTCGGGTCTGCCAGCGCGCTCGTACCCTGCGTGGCGTCGAATTCGGTCAATCGTTTCATGCAACTTCCAGTGAGGGCGACGCCGATGCCGGTGCCGGCTGCGCATCCGGCGCATTCAGCACCCGCGTCACCGTACCCGCCAGTGTCGCCAGGCGTGATTTGACCTGCTCGAGGTCCTGTTGGGCCGCCTCGAAGGCGGCGATCTTCTGTTCCAGTCCCTCGGTCGCATCGTGGATGCGCTGGATCGAGGACTGGCGGTGGCGCAGCTGTTCGCGGTGCTGGCGGATCTGCGCTTCCAGCGGCGCCATGATCACCTTCAGCCAGGCTTCGACGTCGGCATTCGCGGCGCGGAAGCTGTGTTTGACACGCGCGGCGATCGAGTCGACGAAGCGTTCCAGCAGCGTGCCGCGGCTGGTGATGAGCAGGGTCGCGGTGCCGGACTGCTTCTGCCAGATCGCCTCGATGGCGTCGATCTCGCTGCGGTAGCGCGCCAGCGACAAGGCCATCGGCATCGCCAGTGCCAGGCCGTGCTCGGCCGAGAAGCGGCGGTACATGGTCTCCATCATCGCGCCGATTTCGCCGATCTTCGCGCTGGCCGCGTCGAGCCTGGCGCGGGCTTCGTCGAAGAACACGCGCACCGGCGCGCGCATGCCGGTGCTGAAGCGCACGCCTTCCATCGCGGTGCGGACGGCATCGACCTGTGCCTGCACCACGTCCATGCCGATGCAGGTGTAGAGCTCCGTCGACAGCGTCGCGAACACCGCGCGCGTGCCCTGCAGTTTAAAAAGGCTGGCGTCGAACTCCTTCTTCTCCATCTCGACGCGGCGCACCATGTGCGCGATCACGCCCTGGTTCTTGCCGCGCAGGCTTTGCAGCTCCTGCAGCTGCTCGACCAGGTCGCGGATGCGCGTGGCCAGCAGCGCCTGCTGGCCGGCGGTGATCGCCGCCATGTCTTCGCGCAGCTGGCGGCGCAGGATGTCCTGGCGCGCCGGAATCAGCTCGTTGAACAGCGCCGCTTCCAGCAGCCCGATACGGCTCTTCTCGAACAGCGCCATGTCCTGGGTCACGCGCCCGACGAGACCCTTGTGCGCCGACACCGGGAACACCTGCTGTTCCTGCACGCCCAGCAGTTGGGCCACGCTGGCCTGCTGGCGCGCGATCGCGGCGTCGTTCTCTTCGCTGCTGCGTAGCTCGTCCCACAGCGCGTCGATCTTGTTCAGTACCACCATGCGCCCCGCGGTGGAACCGGATGCGGCGCCGATGTGGGTGCGCCAGACTTCGATGTCGCTTCGGGTCACGCCGGTCTCGGCGGCCAGGATGAACAGCACCGCGTGCGCGTTCGGGATCAGGTTCAGGGTCAGCTCGGGCTCGGTGCCGATCGCGTTCAGGCCCGGCGTGTCCAGGATCACCAGGCCCTGTTTCAGCAGCGGATGCGGGAAGTTGATGAGCGCATGCCGCCATTGCGGGATCTCGACCTGGCCGTCGTCGCCGAGGGTCGCGGACAGGTCCGGGTCTTCCGGATCGTACAGGCCGTAGCTGCTGGCTTCGGCGACGCTCACGCGGCGCGTCAGGCTGACCTGGCGGAAGGTGGCGATCATGCGCTCGGGCGAGTCCAGGTCCAGCGGCAGCACGGTCCAGGCGGCGGGATCGTCGCGGTAATCGCTGGTGGCCAGACGCTGGGCGCGGGTCTCGATCGGCAGCAGGCGGATACAGGGCGGCAGTTGCGGGTCGTAGGCCAGCTCGGTCGGGCACATGGTAGTGCGGCCCGGACTGGAAGGCACGATGCGCTGGCCGTAATCGGCGAAGAACAGCGCGTTGATCAGCTCGGATTTGCCGCGCGAGAACTCGGCCACGAAGGCGACCGACAGGCGGTCGTCGCGCACGCGGGTGAGGGCGCGCGCCAGGCGTTGTTCGGCGGCGCCGTCCAGCAATTCGGCGGCCTGGACCCAGCCGCGATATTGTTCCAGCGCGTCGGCCACGCGTGCGCGCCAGGCCCCGTATTCTTGAATATCTTGCATGTTGTGCCGCCTGATTGGGAACTATTTCTGGCAGGTCGCGCAGTAGAAGGTCGACCGCTGGCCCTGCACGATCTGGCGCACCGGCGCGCCACAGTTTCTGCAAGGCACTCCTGCACGATCATAGACGAAATATGTCTGCTGGAAATATCCAGATTGCCCATTTACCGCAATAAAGTCACGCAGAGTGCTGCCGCCTTGCACGATCGCGGCGGCCAGAATCTCGCGGATGGCCTCGGCCAGCTTGTCGTAGCGGGCGCGGCTGATGCGCGACGCCGCCGTCTTCGGGTTGATGCCGGCGCGGAACAGGCTTTCGCAGGCGTAGATGTTGCCGACCCCGACCACGATGTCGCCCTGCAACAGCACCTGCTTGATCGGCGCGCTGCGCTTCCTGGTTTCGCGGTGCAGCAGGGCGCCCGAGAAGCCGTCTTCGAGCGGCTCGACGCCCAGGCCGCGCAGCAGGATGTGCTGTTCGAGTTCGCCGTCGTCGTTGGCATGCCAGAGCACGGCGCCGAAGCGGCGCGGATCGTGCAGGCGCAGCACGCGCCGGCCTTCGGGGCCGCGCACGATCAGGTCGAAGTGATCGTGCTTTTTCAGCTCGACGCCTTCCGGCAGCACGCGCAGATGGCCGGACATGCCGAGGTGGACGATCAGCGTGCCGTGCGCGAAATGGATCAGCAGATACTTGCCGCGCCGGCTGGTCGACAGGATTTCACGGCCGCTCAGCAGCGCGTCCAGGTTCGGCGGGAAGGGCCAGCGCAGGCCCTCGCGGCGCAGCACGACCTGTTCGACGACACGGCCTTCCAGGTGCGGTGCAACGCCGCGCCGGGTGACTTCAACTTCTGGGAGTTCGGGCATGTTTCAATGAAGAACAGAGGAAAAGTATGTAAATTCGTGTTGCAACGGCGCACGCGCGGGGGACGTTAAGCGTAGAATCGGTCCATCTTGTCAATGCGGGATCGACCTTGAAAAACACTTTCGCCATTGTAACTCTCTCGGCCTTGTTATCTGCATGCGCTGTGGCGCCCAAACAGCAGCCCCAGGACGCGCAAACCCGTGATCATTCGGACCAGCCGCTGGCCGCCGCCGAGGCCCAGCGCCGCGCTGCCGCCGGCGAGCCGGCCCAGGACGACGCCACGCCGGGAGACGAGCAGGCCCCGAACGTGAACATGACGCCCCAGATGATGTACCAGCTCATGAATGCCGAGCTGGCCTTCAAGAAGGGCGACTGGCAGGGGCCTTACCTCACGCTGATGAGCCTGGCCCAGCAGACCAAGGATCCGCGCCTGGCCAAGCGCGCCACCGAAATGGCGCTGGCCGCCAAGCAATCCGACGACGCGCTCGCCGCCGTCAAGCTGTGGCGCCAGCTGGCGCCGACTTCCGATGAGGCCAACCAGTACTATCTGGGGCTGGTGGTCGTTTCCGACAACCTCGTCGAAGCAGAAAGTGCGCTCAAGCAGCGCCTGGCCGAGGCGACCCCGGGCGCCCGCGGACTGGTGATGTTCCAGATGCAGCAGCTGGTGATGCGCGCCAAGGACAAGGAAGCGGCCATCGCCATGCTCGAGCGCCTGGTCGCGCCCTACGGCAACATGATGGAAGCCCACGTGGTGCTGGCGCAGACCGCGCTGGCCCGCGGCGCCAAGGCGGACGCCCAGCGCGAAGCGCGCGCCGCGCTGCAGATCAAGCCCGATTCCGAGATCGCCATCCTGACCCTGGCCCAGGTGACGGAAGGCGAGGAGCAGTCCGCGAAGGTGCTGGCCGACTACCTGGCCGCGCACCCGGACGCCAAAGACGTGCGCGTGGCCTATGCCCGCATGCTGGTCAATGCCAAGCAGTACGAAGCCGCGCGCCAGCAATTCCTCACCCTCGACAAGGCCCAGCCGAACAATCCCGGCACCCTGTACGCGCTCGGCATCCTGTCGATGCAGATGAACGACAACAAGGTCGCCGAAGACTATTTCACGCGCTTCGTCGACGTGATGGACAAGACCCCGGACGAGGAGCGCGACCCGACCAAGGCCGTGCTGATCCTGTCCCAGATCGCCGAGGAACGCGGCGATATCCCGGCGGCCCTGGGTTGGCTCGACCGCCTCGACACCAACGATCCGAAGATCCAGCTCGGCGCCGACCTGCGCCGCGCGCAATTGACCGCCAAGCAAGGCGACCTGGCCGGCGCCCGCAAGCTGCTCGGCACGCTCAAGCCCGAAGACCCGACCGAGCAGGCCCAGGTCGTGCTCATCGAGGCCCAGCTGTTGCGCGACGCCGGCAAGTCGCAGGAAGCCTTCAAGCTGATGGAGCAGGGCCTCAAGCGCTTCCCGGATAACATGGATTTCCTATACGACTACGCGCTGATGGCCGAGAAGCTGGGCAAGACCCAGGTCATGGAAAAGTCGCTGCGCAAGGTGATCGCCAAGGCGCCGGACAACCAGCACGCCTACAACGCCCTCGGCTATTCGCTGGCGGACCGCAACGTGCGCCTGAAGGAAGCCCATGCGCTGATTGAGAAGGCCCAGAAGATGGCGCCGAACGATCCCTTCATCATGGACAGCATGGGCTGGGTGCAGTATCGCCTCGGCAAGCTGGACGCGGCCGAAGCCCAGCTGCGCAAGGCCTACCAGCTGCGCAACGACCCGGAGATCGGCATCCACCTGGGCGAGGTGCTGTGGAAGAAGGGCCAGCACGACGATGCACGCAAGCTGTGGCGCGAAGCGCAGGCCAAGGATCCGAAGAACGATGCGCTGAAAAGCACGCTGAGCCGCCTGCGCGCTTCGCTTTGAGGCCTGAAATAATCTTTTACTATAAACGTCGTTCCCGCGCAGGCGGGAACCCAAGCCAGCACCGATGCCAATCACCCGATTCTCCCGCCACCTCCTTGCCGCAGCCTTTGCCATCTCCCTGGCCGGCTGCGCCACCTCCACCGCCAACCTGTCCAGCGCCCCGGTCGGCGCCTACCGCGACACCATCGACCTGAACGGCAAGATCAATGTCGTCTACCAGAAGAGCGAAGGTGGCCGGGAAGGCGTCAACGGGCAATTCAGCTGGACCCAGCGCCCGGGCCGCATCGAGGTCGCCTTGTTCACCCCAACCGGGCAGACTGCCGCCGAGATCACCGTGACGCCGGAGTCCGCCACGCTGACCCAGGCCAACCGCGAACCACGCACGGCCAAGGACATCGACGCGCTGACCCAGCAGGCCCTCGGCTATGCGCTGCCGGTGGCCGGCCTGCGCGACTGGCTGCAGGGCTATGCGGTCGACGCGCAAGGCAAGCGCTTCGTGGCATCGCCGTCCAACAACAATGTGCAGACGCGCGATGGTTGGCAGCTGCGCTTTACCGAGTGGCAAGACAAGCCGGGAGCGAACGGCGCACCGCTGCCGAAGCTCATCCGTGCGGAGCGCGGCGCCACCGGCAACGGCGGCGAGCTCTCGATCGGCATCACGATCTTCCCGGAAAGCTGAGATGGCCCTGACTGCGCTGCACGGCTGCCCGGCACCGGCCAAGCTCAATTTGTTCCTGCACGTCACCGGCCGCCGCCCTGACGGCTACCACTTGCTGCAATCGGTGTTCCAGCTGATCGACCACGGCGACATCCTGGACTTCGACCTGCGCGACGACGAACGCATCGTCCGCGTCAACGACGTGCCGGGCGTGCCGGAAGAGCAGGACCTGATCGTGCGCGCCCTGCGGGCACTGCAGGCCGAATACCGGCGCCGCCACGGCAAACTGCCGCCAGGCATCGCCGTGCGTATCGAGAAGCGCCTGCCGATGGGTGGCGGGCTGGGCGGCGGTTCATCCGATGCCGCCACCGCGCTGATGGCCGCGAATCACTTGTGGCAGGTCGGTTTGAACACGGACGAGCTGATCGCGCTTGGCCTGCCGTTGGGCGCGGATATCCCGTTCTTCCTGTTCGGCGAGACCGCATTTGCCGAAGGCGTGGGCGAGGCCCTGCAGGCGGTGCCGGGCCCGGATTGCTGGTATGTGGTGATCGAGCCGGGTGTCTCGGTGCCGACCGCCGCGATTTTTACGGCACCCGATTTGACAAGAAACACGAAACCCATTACAGTAGCGGACTTCCTAGGGCGCAACAATGAATCGCAAGGTTCTGTTGAGTTCGGGAAAAATGATTTGCAGGACGTGGCAGCTCGCCTGTTCCCGCCGGTAGCAGAGGCGATCGAATGGTTGGGCAATCACGGGGCGGCCAGGATGACTGGCTCCGGAGCGTGCGTATTCAGCGCGTTTTCCACAGAGCAAGAAGCAGAGCAGGTGCTGAAGCAGGTGCCGGCGAAGTGGATAGCGTGGAAAACAAGGTCGCTAACGAAACATCCGATGAAATCGCTCTTGCAAATCAACGAGTTGTAGAATAAAATTTTGCCTGTCGACGCAACGGCAACATAGCTGAAGCGGCGGTAGCAAATAAGCAGTACAAGTTTCAGTGTAGGGGAATCGCCAAGCTGGTTAAGGCACCGGATTTTGATTCCGGCATACCAAGGTTCGAATCCTTGTTCCCCTGCCAAAGATTTATTGCCTGACCTGTTGATGACTAGTGCTCCAGCAGGCAATGTAAAGTGGAGCCGCCTAGAGCGGCCCATTTTTTTTGTAGTTCAGAATCTTTCAATTTTACTCTTCTTCTGGGACTCCCCATGGCTTACGAAAACCTGATGGTTTTTACCGGCAATGCCAATCCGGCGCTAGCAGAAGGGGTCGCAAAAAGCCTCGGTATTCCTCTTGGTAAGGCCGTGGTCTCGAAGTTCTCCGACGGCGAAGTGATGGTCGAAATTAACGAGAACGTTCGTGGCAAGGACGTCTTCGTTCTGCAATCGACCTGCGCTCCCACCAACGACAGCCTCATGGAAATCATGCTGATGGTCGACGCTCTCAAGCGCGCATCGGCAGGCCGCATCACCGCGGCGATTCCGTACTTCGGCTATGCCCGCCAGGACCGCCGTCCGCGTTCGGCGCGTGTCGCGATCTCGGCCAAAGTGGTCGCCAACATGCTGGAAGAAGCCGGCGTCGAACGTGTGCTGATCATGGATCTGCACGCCGACCAGATCCAGGGCTTCTTCGACATCCCGGTCGACAACATCTACGCATCGCCGATCCTGCTGGGCGACCTGCAGAAGCGCAACTACGACGACCTGCTGGTCGTGTCGCCGGACGTCGGCGGCGTGGTGCGTGCCCGTGCGCTGGCCAAGCGTCTCGGCTGCGACCTGGCGATCATCGACAAGCGTCGCCCGAAGGCGAACGTGTCGGAAGTCATGAACATCATCGGTGAAGTCGAAGGCCGTAACTGCGTGATCATGGACGACATGGTCGACACCGCAGGCACGCTGACCAAGGCCGCCGAAGTCCTGAAAGAACGTGGCGCCAAGAAAGTTGTGGCTTATTGCACGCACCCGGTTCTGTCCGGTCCGGCAATCGACCGCATCTCGAATTCGCCGCTGGACGAACTGGTCGTCACCGACACCATCCCGCTGAGCGAAGCCGGCCGTGCTTGCGGCAAGATCCGCCAGCTGACCTGCGCGCCGCTGCTGGCTGAAACCTTCAAGCGTATCGTGAAGGGCGACTCGGTTATCTCGCTGTTCGTCGACTAAGATAGAAAACGCGGGCACGGGGTGCCCACCCTACATTGAACGGTAGGGTGGGCACCCTGTGCCCACGTCCACGCAAGCTATACAGAATTTCTTGAGTGCGTAACATTGCGCTCATTTCACGGAAGCCCCTGGTCGCGGGGGCGACCACCACCGGGCAAGCGGGCCGGCCATGCCGGCATTCGAGCCCACATTACTTGGAGTAACACCATGAAAGTAGTCGCATTCAAACGCGAACAGCAGGGGACCGGAGCGAGCCGCCGCCTGCGCAACGCTGGCCAGACCCCTGGCATCATCTACGGTGGCGCTGGCGCCCCGGAACTGATCGCCGTCGATGGCAACGCGCTGTTCCACGCGCTCAAGAAAGAAGCTTTCCACGGCGCCGTCCTGGACCTGGAACTGGACGGTCAAGCCCAGCAAGTCCTGCTGCGTGACTTCCAGATGCACGCATACAAGCAACTGGTCCTGCACGTGGACTTCCAGCGCGTCGACGCTTCGCAGCCGATCCACACCAAGGTCGCCCTGCACTTCGTCAACGCCGACGTCTCGCCGGCCGTCAAGCTGAGCGGCGCCATCGTTTCGCACGTGCTGAACGAGCTGGACGTCACCTGCCTGCCGGGCAAGCTGCCGGAATTCATCACCGTCGACCTGAGCAAGCTGGAAGCCGGTCAATCGGTGCACGTGTCCGACCTGACCCTGCCGGAAGGCGTGAGCATCGTTGCCCACGGCAAGGACCAGACCGTCGCTACCTCGTCGATCCCGCGTGGTGCTGCTACGGCTGAAGCCGCTGCTGAGTAATTGCTGTTTGTTGCCGCTCTCCCGGGAGCGGCACGATAAAAACCCGCTGCGACCCCGCGTCCGGCGGGTTTTTTGTTTTCTGCTCAGGTGTTCGCGGTTTTCCGCGATAATCGAGCTTTACGATTCGATTGACGCTTTATGCACATCCGCCTGATCGTCGGCCTCGGCAACCCCGGCCCGGAATACGAAACCACCCGCCACAACGCCGGCTTCTGGCTGGTCGACAACCTCGCCAACACGCTGCCCGGCTGCCGGCTGCAGCGCGAATCGCGTTTCAACGCCATGGTGGCGAAGACGTCCATCTCGGGCAAGGAAGTCTGGCTGCTGGAGCCGCTGACCTTCATGAACCGCTCCGGGCAGTCCGTCGGCGCGCTGGCGCGCTTCTTCAAGATCGCGCCGGAAGAGATCCTGGTCGTGCACGACGAACTCGACCTGCCGCCCGGCGCGGCCAAGCTCAAGCGCGGCGGCTCCTCGGGTGGCCACAACGGCCTGAAGGACATCACCTCGGCGCTCGGCACCCAGGATTACTGGCGTCTGCGCCTCGGCATCGGCCATCCGCGCACCCTCAACCTGCAGCAGGCGGTGGTCGATTTCGTGCTGCACCGCCCACGCCGCGAAGAGCAGACGCTGATCGAGGAAGCGATCGACAAGGCGCTGCGCATTATTCCGATGGTGTGCGAAGGGAAGATGGCGGCGGCGACCACGCAGCTGCATACGGAGTAGGGTGGGCACCCCGTGCCCACGGGGAAGGTAGAGGTCTGCAAGCGTGCGCGTGGGCTCGGAGAGTCCACCCTGCTAAATCAGGCCGCGGGTCAGCGCCTTCAAGGTCGCCGCCGGCCGCGAACTGGCCTCCAGCTTCTCGAAAATCGTATCGACATGGGTCCGCACGCTGGCCGGGGTGATCTTCATCGCGCGCGCCGCCTCGCGGCTGGTTTCGCCCAGGCTGATGTGGCGCAGCACCTCGACTTCGCGCGAGGACAGCAGCGCATCGCGCACCGGTTTCGCACGCCCGGGCTTCGGCGCCATCGAGCGCGCCGCCTCGAGCACCGCGCTCACCGCCTGCCGGTCGAAGCGCCCGGCGCCGGCCTGTGCCACCAGCAGGGTGCCGGCGGCTGCCTCGCCATGGGCCGGGCGCCAGGGCCGCGGCGAGGTCAGCGCCGCGTAGGCCGCGGCCACCGCCAGCACCCGTTCCTGCGGTCCGATCGCTTCGCCGCGCGCCTTGCGGAAGTAACCGCTGCCATCCAGGCGCTCGTAGACGAAGGAGGCCAGCGTGGCATCGTGGGCGATGGCGGGCACCAGGACCGCGGCGCGCGCGGTCCAGAACGGCACTTTGCGTACCTGGTCCCAGTCGAGGTCACCGAGCTTGGCCGGCCGCTGCCAGACGCTGTTCGGCACCGCCACGCGGCCGATCCCGTGCAGCAGGGCGGCCCGCACCAGCGGCTTTTCCTCGAGGGCGATCAGGCCGGCGCCGACCGCGCTGCGCTTGGCCAGCGCTGCCACCCGGCGCGAATAGCCGGCCAGCCAGGGCAGCTTCAACTCGATCACATCGGCGATGATGGTGAGCGGCACGCGGCGGTCGTGGCCGGCGTAGTCGGCCGCGCAGGACGGCTCGCCCAGCGCATCCAGCCAGTCCTGGGCATGCGGTGCCAGGCGTTCGACCAGGGTCGCCGGGTACTTCACGCCGGCGCGCTCGCCGATCAGGCGCATCGCACCCTCGGTGCCGTGGGCCGGCGCCAGCACTTCCAGGTCGCCGGCCAGGCGCACGTAGAACACGGCGCGCGGGATGTTCGGGGCGAACAGCGCGTCCTGCATGTCGCCGCGGGCGTGGCTGCCGAACAGGTGGCGCAGCGCTTCCTCGACGTCCGGCGCCAGCCCCAGCAAGGCGGCGATGTCGCCCGCCACCTCGCATTGCATCTCGGCCAGCGGCAGCACGTTCGGCAGGGTCAGGTTGGGATTGCCGGACAGGGTACGCGTTACCATGGCGTGGCGGCCGAGGACGTCGTCGCCCAGCAGGTTGGAAAAGCCGGGCGCCGTCGCCGTGCTGCCGGACCAGCGCAGCAGCCCGACCAGGCGCGTGCTGGTGCAGGCATCCGCGGCATCGCCGTTTTCTTCCGCCAGGCGTGCGGCCAGGCGCGCCGTCCGGACCGAGTGGTCGGGCGGCAGGCCCATGCTCAGGTCGCCGACCATGGCCAGCACCTGCACGGCATCTTCCACGCTGATGGTTTCGTCGAGTTGCATGGCCATAATGTAACGGCCAACACGAGAGTGAACAAGGAGCACGCAATGAAGATTCGTATCCGGCGCTACCGGCCGGCCGACCGCAAGGCGGTACTGGCCGCTTTCCGCAGCAATGTCCCGGACCATTTTCCGGCCTCGGAGGAAGCCTGGCTGCGTTCGGCGCTCGATGAACCGGACGGCCCTTTCTTCGTCGCGGTCGAAGGTGAGGAGGTGCTGGCCTTCGGCGGCTACGAGCTCTCTCCCTTCTACAACCTGGGCACGCTGGTATTCGGCCTGGTGCGTGCCGACCGCCACGGCACCGGCCTCGGCCGCGCCCTGCTGCATTACCGCCTGCTGCACATGGCCGGCCGCAAGGCGCGCCCGCGCTGGGTAACGGTCGACACGCACCCGCACACGGCAGGCTTTTTCGAACGCTGCGGTTTCGAGGTCATCGCGCGCTGGCCCGGCGGCTACCGCTCCGGCCGCGACCGGGTCGACTTGCGCTTCGAGCTGAGCGATGCCGCCGTGGAGAAGTTGCGCGCGGCCTAGTTCCTGGTAACGACGATCTGGCTGCGCAGATCGCGCTGGATGCGTTCCAGCGCCGGCTGCATGGCACGGTAGTCGGCAGGCGTACAGGTGGCGCTGCCATGGCGGAAGCTCAGGCGGCGCTTGACCACGACGGCGCTGCCGCGCCGCGCATAGCTGGCGTGGTAATAGATGCCGCCATCCATCAGCTTGAGCGGCTTGGGCAGGGCGAGGATGCGCACGCCTTGCGGGAAGCGGAAGCCGGTCTCGTCTTCGTGATCGATGGCCGGGCAGACGAAATCCTGGCGCCGCTCGCTTTCCTGGCCGAGGCTGGACACCGCTTCCGCCAGTCCGCCCCAGGCATCGTAGCTGGTGGCCAGGGCGCTCGGTCCGGGCAGTTCGAGGAAGCCCTCGCTGGTGCCGGAAAAGGACAGCCTGACCTCGTCCGCGCTGCCCTTGCCCGAGGACGCATCGAACACGCCGCGGCTCTTGCGCCCGAGGCCCTGCAGCATGCGCTGCGCAAAGGCTTCGCGTTCGGCCTGGCGCGCATCGCGCAAGGCGCTGCGATAGGGTTCGGCGACGGCGCCGACCGCTGTCTTGCTGAGTTTGAAGCTGCTGCGGCCATCGCGGCGGATGTCGAACCAGGCTGTACTGCGCTTGCGTTCGGGCTGCAGGATCGGCGTCATCGCAAAGGTCCCGGTTCTCAAGAGCAGCACCGGCTTGCCGAGCAGGGCGGGCGGCAGGTAGCCGGCGCCGACCGCTTCGGCGGTCGAATCGAGGTAGAGGTCGAGGCTGGGCACGTAGATGATCATGTGGTTGAACACGCCCAGCGTCGGCGTTTCCGGCAGGCGGTAGGCATTACCGCTATTGACCAGCGCGCCGGTGGACTCGATGCCGGCCGCGGCCAGCAGGGCTCCGAGCAGGCCGGCGTGGTCCTTGCAGTCGCCGTAACGGTTCTCCAGCACGGTGCTGGCCGGATGCGGCACCACGCCGCCCGGTCCGACGTAGACGCCGACGTAACGGATGTTGTCGCGCACCCAGTTCGACAGCGCCAGTGCGCGGGCGCGCGTGTCCGGCAGCCCGGCCGTGAGCTGGCGCGCCAGGGCGGCGATGGCGGGCGCGGGCGGGGTGCGGCCGGCGGCATTGCTTGCATTGGCGGCCAGCGCGCGGAAAGCCCCGGCAAAGGCCGCGTAATCGGCAAAGGTCGACACCGCCAGCCGCTTACCGTAGTCCAGGTAGCTGACCGCGCCGGCTTCCAGGCGTTCGTTGTCGCCGTTCAGGTAGCGCCACTGGTAGCGCCGCCGTCCCGGCGGATTCTCGCCCGGCACGGGCACGAAGCCGGCCGCATCGGCGTACAAGGGCATCGTGGACGGCATGTCGTAGATCAGCAGGGTGTTTTTACTGGCGTAGAAGGGCGCCGACGACAGGTCTTCGAAGTTGCCCGGGAAAAGCCCGGCCTTGCGCCGCAGCGTGTAGCGCAGCACCAGCTGGTCGCCGACCGCCACCTCGGGAAATACCACGACTTTCAGGCGCGTGTCCTCGAACATCGGCGCTTCGCCCGCGCCGGTGGCGGCTTCCTGCTGGTCCAGTACCTGGCCCGGCTGCACCGGCACGCGCCGCCCATCGGGCTTCTGGGTCCAGGCCTCGAGCGCCAGGATGTCGTCCAGCGTGCGGTTGTAGCCGATCGCGTACTGGCCGTGGCCACGCAGGGCGCGCTGCTGGACGATGGTCTTGGCGAGGTCGACGTTCAGGCGGTAGCTGCCGTCGGTCTCGACCGTGTAATGCTGGATGTGGCGGTCGATCACCAGCGCCGGATCGGTGCCGGTGTCGCGCGCCAGCACCGGTCCAGAGGCGAACAGGCAGCACAGGGGCAGCCGCAGGGACAGCCACAAGGTCAAGACACGGCAAACTCGGCGAGGCATGCAGGCTCCGGGCGCAGGGGCGCAAACGCGACCGGCCCATGTTACGGTGGCTCAAGCTGCTACCCTTGAGCCGGCGCAAGCGTGCCTTTGCGCTCCTTACTCGTACCGCAATGCGTCGATCGGATCCAGACGCGCCGCCTGGCTGGCCGGCACCACCCCGAACACCACGCCCACGCCGCCCGAGAACAGCACCGACAGCGCCACCGCCCACCACGGCACCACGGCCGGCGGGAAGTCGGGGATCATGGCGGCAATGCCGATGCCCAGCGCATAGCCGATGATCAGTCCGAGCAGGCCGCCCAGCAGCGACAGCGTCACTGCCTCGATCAGGAACTGCAGCAGGATGTCGCGGCTGCGCGCCCCGATCGCCTTGCAGATGCCGATCTCGCGGGTCCGCTCCTTCACCGACACCAGCATGATGTTCATGATGCCGATCCCGCCCACCAGCAGGGCGATGCCGACCACGCCGCCCATCACCAGGGTCACGGTCGTGCTGAGCTTGTCGAAGCTTTTTGCGATCTGGTCGGCCGATTCGATCTCGAAATCGTCGCGTTCGTCCGCCTTCAGGCGGTGCGCCACGCGCATCACGCTGCGGATATGGTTGCGCGTCTCGTCCAGCCGGGTCAGGTCGCGCACCGCCACCGTGATCGACAGCTGCGGCCGGGTGTTGTTGCCGATCAGGCTCTGTCCCGTCTTGAACGGAATGATCATGTAGTTGTCCTGGGACATGCCGAAGATCTCGCCGCGCTTTTCCATCACGCCGACGATCTTGAACCACTCGTTCCCGTACAGGATGAACTGCCCGACCGGATTCGGCGGCAAATGCAGGTCCTCGATCAGCTTTTCGCCGATCACGGCCACGCGCCGCGCGCCGGCGTTGTCCGAATCGCTGATGAAGCGGCCCAGGCGCGCATAGCGCTGGTTCACTTCCTGGTAGCTGCCCGAGGTGGCCATCACCTGGGCCGTGGCCGACATGCCGGTAAAGCGCACCTCGGAAAATCCCGGCGAGAACACCGGGCTCAGGTCGCGGATTTCCTCGACCCGCAGGCGCAGCTGTTCGACGTCCTCGAAGCGCAGGTAGTTGATCTTGCCGCGCATGACCTCCTTGAATTCATTGTGCGGCCGGATCGTCAGGCCATTCCCGCCCAGGCCCTCGAACTGGTCGCTGACGCTTTTCGACAGGCCCTGGATCAGCGAGATCACGGTGATGACCGACGCCACGCCGATGATGATCCCGAGCGAGGTGAGAAAACTGCGCAGCCGGTGCGCGCGGATCGACGCCAGCGCCGAGCGCACGCTTTCCAGGAACAGGTTCATGCGACACGCTCCGCAACCAGGGTATCCGACATGACGCGGCCGTCGCGCAGGCGCACCACGCGCTGGCATTGTTCGGCGATCTCCGGCTCGTGGGTCACGATGACGACGGTCTGGCCGCCGGCGTGTAGTTCGCGGATCAGGTTCATGATGTCGAGGCTGGTGGCGCTGTCGAGGTTGCCGGTTGGTTCGTCGGCCAGCAGGATCGAGGGCTTGCCGACCAGCGCGCGCGCGATCGCCACCCGCTGGCGCTGGCCGCCTGACAGCTCGTTGGGCCGGTGATGCATGCGCTCGCCCAGGCCGACGCGCCGCAGGGCCTCGGTCGCCAGCGCCAGGCGCTCGCGCAGCGGCACGCCGCGGTAGATCAGCGGTTGGGCCACGTTGTCGATCGCGCTGGCGCGCGGCAGCAGGTGGAAGCTCTGGAAGATGAAGCCGATCTCCTGGTTGCGCACGCGCGCCAGGTCGTCGCCGGACATCGTCGCCACTTCGCGGCCGTTGAGCCAGTACTCGCCGCTGCTGGGCCGGTCCAGGCAGCCGACGATATTCATCATGGTCGACTTGCCGGAACCGGAGGCGCCGATGAAGGCGACCATCTCGTTGCGCTCGATCTGCAGGTCGACGCCCTGCAGCGCGCGCACGATCTGGTCGCCCATCCGGTATTTCTTGGTGATGCCCTGCAGGCGGATCACGAGGCGGCCTTCGCGCCGGCGACCTTGGCATCAAGCTTCTTCGCGCTCACGGCGTCGCCGTCGCGCAGTTCGCGCAGCAGGCGCGCCGGGCCGGTCACGATGGTCTGGCCGGGCGCCAGGCCCTTGGTCACTTCCTGGTTGGCGTCGTCGGACAGGCCGAGTTCGACCTGCGTCTTTTTCGCCTTGCCGTCCTGCACCACGAACACGTAGCTGGTGTTCCTGATTTTTTCCTTGTCCCTGGCGCTGGCGGCGACTTCCTCGCTCAGCACCGCCTGGATCGGCACCGCGGGCTTGGCGCTGCTGCCTCCGACCACGATCTCGACGCGGCAGGTCATGCCCGAGCGCAGCGCCAGTTTCGGGTCGTCGAGGCGCAGCTTGACCACGTAGCTGCGGCCCTGGCTCTGGGCGCCGGGCATCGCGCTTTTCGGCGCCATCGCCACGCTTTCCACCTTGCCGATCAGCGGCTGGTCGGGGTAGGCGGCCGGGAACACCTTGGCCTGCTGGCCCACCGCCACGCGCGCGATGTCGGCTTCGTCGACGTTGACCTCGGCCATGATCGAGCCGACGTCGGCGATCGTCATCAGCGACGAGCCGGCGATGCCGGTGGCGCTGGCGACCGCCGTCTCGCCGACCTTGATCGGCACCGCGGTCACGGTGCCGTCGATCGGCGCCCGCACCTCGGTTTTGGCCAGCCGCTCGCGCGCCTGCAGCAGCATGGCGCTGGCCTGTTCCAGCGTCTCGCGGCTGGCGCGCAGGTCGACCTTGGCGACGTCGACCTGGTGCACCGAGTCGTCGTACTTCGAGATGTCGATGTACTTGGCCTTGTACAGCTGGCCGGTGCGCTCCAGGCCGCGCTGCTGGTTGGACAGGTTGATCTGCGAGCGTTCGATGGCGATCGCGGCGTTGCGGCGGCTGGCTTCCTGCTGCGCCACCTCGGCCAGGTAGACGGTCGGATCGAGCTTCAGCAGGATCTGGCCGCGCGCGACGTGGTCGCCTTCCTTGACCAGCACCGCCGCGACCTTGCCGATCACTTCGGCCGACAGCTGCACCTCCTGGCGGAACACCAGGTTGCCGGTGGCCAGGATCGAGGGGTGGATCTCGAGCTTCTGCACGGCCGCCAGCTCGGCCTCGCGGGCCGGCTCGCGGTGGCCGAACTTGACCGCCACCGGGACGGCGAAGAAGGCGACCACGATGGCCGCACCGATCAGTTTCTTGCGCATGCGTTTATCCGAGGAAGGCGATTTTCGCGGCCCACAGGCCGTAGATGATCAGGTAGGGCAGGACGGCCACCAGGACGCAGGTGCCGGTCGAACGGCCGGTCCAGGCTTTCAGGCCGAGCACCGCCAGCGCGATGCTCCAGAACATGGTCAGGTCCATGCTGCCGACCAGGCTGGCCCAGGGATGCGTGACCGGCAGATGGAACAGCAGGAAGTTGAGCGAAGCCATGTTCAGGTCTTCGGGCGCCAGCCGGCCGTTCGAGGTCATGATCTGCAGCGCCGACAGCGGCACCGTCAGCAGGCGCGGCACGCTGGTCCACACCGAGAAACCGAACCACTTGCCGAAGCCGATCGGCACGCCCATGATCTTGCCGGCCACCAGGTAATACAGAGCCGACACCGCCATGGCAACCAGCGTGCCTAGCACGGCGCCGATGACCGAGCTCCACATCATCGAGGTCGGCGTCATGAATTTTTCCATCGCCGCGCGCATTTCCGGCGTGGCCTTGGGCTGGGCCGCCACCGTGTGCTCGACCAGCCAGGGGAAGTCGAGAGTCGAGATCCACCAGACCATGATGCCGACGGACAGCGCGATCAGGATGAACAGGGGAAGCCAGGCCCGGGTCTTGTCCTTCAGGCGGGCGAAGGTGGACGTGGGTTCCAGAATGACGTTACCGATATCGAACAGCGCTTGCGTGGCCATGATGCCTCCGTGACAAATGGAAATTCAGTGTAGGCCAGATCCTACGAGAAAAAACTCACTGATTGTCACAAATCAAAAGTAATTATGAGGTATGCATACGTTAGCGATGCCGGCGCATCTGCGTTCGTCCACGCTTCCTGCGATAATTTCCCGATGAGCGCACTGACTTTTCACGCCGGGCCACTGGCCTTGGCCCGTATCCGCACGCATGGCCTGCGCGCAGAGGACATCGCCGTCGTTCCCGCCGCCGCCGGTGGTCCCAAGGGGCTGATCTTCCGCTCGCTCGACCAGTGGGTGTTCGGCGAGTGGTTTCCTTCGGCACCGCGCGAGCGCACCCTGATCGGCTCCTCGATCGGCGCCTGGCGCATGGCCGCCGCCTGCCAGAAGGATCCGGTGCGGGCTTTCGAGCGCCTGGGCGAGCTGTACAGCGGCCAGCGCTACACCAGCACGAAACCGTCGCAGGAGCAGATCGACGAGGTGGTGCAGGGGCTGCTGAACGAATTCGTGCGCGGCCACGAGGACGACATCGTCAACCACCCGCACCACCGCCTGCACCTGCTGACCGTGCGCGGCAAGCGGCTGCTGTCCGCACCCGGTCACCGGTATGCGGAAATGAAGGGTTTTGCTGCGGCGGCCCTGCACAACCTGGCGTCGCGCGACCGCCTGGCGCATCTGATGGACCGCGTGGTGATCGGCGATGCGCGCGGCGGCGGCGCCTGGCTGCGCGACACATTCGACGGCTTCGCCACGCATTTCTCGCCCTTGAGCCGCCAGAACCTGGCGTCCGGCCTGCTGGCGTCCGGCACGCTGCCGATGCTGATGAAGCCGGTGCGCGACATCGCCGGCGCGCCGCCGGGGCACTACTGGGATGGCGGCATCATCGATTACAACCTGGCGCTGCCGTATGCCCGCCTTACTCGGCAGGAGCCCGGATCGATCGTGTTCTATCCGCACTTCAGCGAGCACATCGTGCCGGGCTGGCTGGACAAGGCGCTGCCCTGGCGCCGCGCGGCGCGTGGACCGAACCGCGGCTGGCTGGACAATGTGCTGATCGTGGCGCCCAGCAGCGAGTTTTTAAGCAGGCTGCCGCGCGGGAAGCTGATCGACCGTAGCGACTTCAAGCATTACGGTTTGAACCACGATGCGCGGATTCTTGCCTGGAAGCAGGCGATGGATGCGGGGGAGCGCTTACGCGATGCATTCGCGGCATTTGTGAACAAGCCGGATTTGTCGCTGATTCGTCCGCTTTGAGCGAGCATTTGCAGTCTTTGGCGGCAAGCAGAGGTAGAATACGGGGTTTCGTAAATTCGACCCCTGAAAGCTTCCCATGAGTCTCAAATGCGGCATCGTCGGCCTGCCCAACGTCGGCAAGTCCACCCTGTTCAACGCCCTGACCAAGGCCGGCATCCCGGCTGAAAACTATCCGTTCTGCACCATCGAGCCGAACGTCGGCGTGGTCGAGGTGCCGGATCCGCGCATCGACCAGCTGGCCGCTATCGTCAAGCCGGAGCGCATCGTCAAGGCCATCGTCGAATTCGTCGACATCGCGGGCCTGGTGGCCGGCGCCTCGAAAGGCGAGGGCCTGGGCAACCAGTTCCTGTCGCACATCCGCGAAACCGACGCCATTGTCAACGTCGTGCGCTGCTTCGAAGATCCGAACGTGATCCACGTGGCCGGCAAGGTCAGCCCGATCGACGACATCGAAGTGATCCAGACCGAACTGGCGCTGGCCGACATGGGCACCGCCGAGAAAGTCCTGCACCGCGAGCAGAAGAAAGCCCGCGCCGGCGACAAGGACGCGATCAAGCTGTGCGCCATCATCGAAAAGCTGCTGCCGCACCTGAACGAAGGCCAGCCGGTCCGCACCCTGGGCCTGGACAAGGAAGACCTGGAACTGATCAAGCCGCTGTGCCTGATCACCAGCAAGCCGGCCATGTTCGTCGCCAACGTCTCGGAAAGCGGCTTCAAGGACAACCCGCTGCTGGACCAGCTGACCGAGTTCGCGAACAAGCAGAACGCCCCGATCGTCGCCATCTCGGCCGCCATCGAATCCGAAATCGCCAACCTGGACGACGAAGACAAGAAGGCCTTCCTGGACGACATGGGCATGGAAGAGCCGGGCCTGGACCGCCTGATCCGCGCCGCCTTCAAGCTGCTGGGTCTGCAGACCTATTTCACCGCCGGCGTGAAGGAAGTGCGCGCCTGGACCGTGCCGATCGGCGCCACCGCCCCGCAGGCCGCCGGCGTGATCCACACCGACTTCGAGCGCGGCTTCATTCGCGCGCAGACCATTTCCTTCGACGACTACATCGCGCTGAAGGGCGAGGCGGGTGCGAAGGAGGCGGGCAAGATGCGTGCCGAGGGCAAGGAATACATCGTCAAGGATGGCGATGTGCTGAACTTCCTGTTCAACGTCTGATCCAGCTTTACCGATAAAAAAGCCCCGTGCACCTGCTGGTGCCGGGGCTTTTTTCATGCCAAAGACGAAAACTCAGAAACCGTATTTCAAACCGACGCTGTAGACATCCGCCTTCGGCCCATTCTCCTTGCGTTTGCCATAACGCTCATACTCGACGACCGCAGCGACATTCTTGGTCAGCTTGTACTGCGCCCCCAGCCCGGCATACAGGCCGGTATCCCGCTCGGTATCGCGCAAGCCGACCTTCGGTATCGACACCTTGCGCACGCTGTACGACAGGCCGAACTTGCCGTATGCCGAGAAGTTCTCGTTGATCGGGACGGTGTACTTGCCGGCCGCGTAGCTGCGATACCCCTTCACCTGGCCGTCGGCGACCGTGCCTTGCTGGTTGCCGTCCCAGTAGAAGAAGTCGGCCGTGCGAAATCGCATGAAGCCGGCTTCGACGCCCCAGTTCCGGTCGAACGCGTAGCCGCCGAAGATCTTGGGATGGACCTTGAGGCCGCCGCCGATGGTATCGCCGACGGCGCTCGCGCCCAGGCCCAGGTAGGCATGCGGCGCCGTGTCGGCAGTGGTGAATGAAGTCGAAGCAGCGGTCTGGGCCTGGGCCGCGCCGACGGCGGACAGTCCTGCGAGCAGGGCAAACATCATCTTCTTCATGTCTGCTCCCCCCGGTCAGAACCCGAACTTCACGCCGGCACCGAAGATCCTGTTCTCCGGACCATTCCACGCCCGCTTGCCGTTGCGCTCATATTCGGCATACAGCGACACCCGCTCGGTCAATTTCGCATCGACACCGACCGCCGCATACACGCCGTTGTTGCTCTCCTTGAAGTTCCAGCCCGGCGCCGAGCTGCTGTAGCGGTATTCGCCATGGGACAGGCCGAGCTTGCCGTAGACCGAGGTCCGCTCGCTGAGCGCATACTTGTACTTGGCGGCCGCGTAGACACTCGAGCTCTTGATATGCGCGGCGGTGTAGTCGGTGGTGCCCGGGACATAGAAACCGGTTTTGCCCAGGTGGGAATAACCTGCCTCGAGGCCCCAGTTCTGGTCGAATTCGTAGCCGCCGAAAATTTTCCAGGTGCGATCACGGTCACCCGACACCGAATCCTTGACCACACCGATACCGGTGCCCATGTAGAAATGCGGCGCCGTGTCGGCGGCATTTGTCGAAAGGGTCTGGGCCTGTGCCGCCCCCATGGCAAGCATCCCTGCGAGCACTGCAAACATCGTCTTTTTCATTTTTTTCCTTGGTTATCGTTGACTGTGCCCCGATGCACCGGCATCGCGACGGGAAAAACGATAGCAGCTTGTTTCTTTTGAAAAACTGTCTGATTAGTAAGGAAATGTGACGGTCGTGCATATAAATGACTGAAGAGTCAGATATGCATGTTGCCGAGATGGAAAAGATGGAAGACGTTGTGCGGTAGAGGCGGGGAGATGGCAGCAGATCGGGAAAACTACGCTGTTGCAAGTACTTACAATTCAAAACGGAGGCGGCAGGCACCGCCTCCGGTAAACAAGGTTCAGCCCAGCCGGTCCGCCAGATCCTGCGCCAACCCGCACATGGTCAAGGTCGGATTCCACGACCCCGAAGTCGGGAACAGCGCGCCACCCGTCACATACACGTTCCTGACCCCATGCGGCCGGTAATCCAGCCCAACCACCGAAGTAGAAGGATCGGCACCGATCCACAACGGCGACGCCTCGTGCACGATGATCGGCAGCCGGATCTGCTGGCGGCTCGGGCGCTCCGCCTGCCAGTAGCCCTCGGACTGGCCGGCGTCGACCCAGTACTCGATCTCCGGCGTCAAGCCGGTGCCGCGGCTGGCCAGGGCGGCGATGGTTTGATAAGTCGCTTCGTCGAGCACGTCCCACAGGCGCTCGTCCAGCGGGCCGGTCTGCAGCTGCAGGGTGATGTTGGCGGTCGGGTCGTGGTCGCCGTTCAGGCGGATCCAGTTGGCCTCGTTCTGCTCGCAGACTTCGCCCAGCGTCGCGCACACGAACAGCACGTAGTCTTCGGAGCCGCGCAGTTGGGCCGGTGATGCCACCGCGGCCGCATCCGGCGCCTCGTAGGCGATGGCGGCGGCGTCCTGCTCCGGGTGGCTGGAAGCGAAGGCGCTGGCCTGCACGTGGTATTGCAGGCCGTTGTCGGCGCGGCCGTGCAGGTAGTGCGCGCCCAGCTCCAGCGCCGCCAGCTCGCGAAAGCTCGAGCGTTTTACGCGCGCGGTGACGTGCGACATGAAGTGCCCGGTGTAGCGCTTGCCGGCGTTCGGCAGCAGCGCGCCGAAGGAGTTCATCAGCAGCGTGGCGGGCGGGATCGTCCCCATCGCCAGCACGATGCGCGCGCTGCCCACGCCAAGCGGTCCGCGGCTGGTCTGCAGCGCCGTCACGGTGCCCTGGTCGTCGTGCAGCAGGCGCTCGACGGTGCAGCGGTCGACGATCGCCAGTTCCTGCCCGCGTCCCTGGGCCGCCAGGCCTTTCTGTTTCTGCTGCAGGCCGAGCAGGGTGCCGACGGTCGAATACTTGTAGAACTTCACACCCTGCCACTCGCTGCCGCCGACCGCGATTGGCGCCGGGAAGGCGTCCAGCGCGGACGGCACGAAGCGCCGGAAGTTCTCCTTCAGGTTGATGTCGAGTTGGCGCTGCAGGCTGCCGTAGACGCTGTCGTCGATGCGGTCGGCCGTGGTCACGTGCAGGAAGGCGCGGGCGTCACTCCAGAAGCGCGGTTTCTGCGTCACGGCGATGAGTTCCTCGGGCCAGTCGCGCAGCAGGGTCGGTTCCGGCGCCGGGCACCACGCGCTCCAGTAGGTCGAGCGGCCGCCCAGCACCGGGATGTAGCCGGCCTGGAAGAACTTGTGGCCGCCGGTCGCCATCGCCGCCGTGCGGGTCCACGGATAGGTGGTCGGCGGCGAGCCGGTGGCGGCCTGGAAGGCCATCGGCAGCATCTGGTAATGCACCGGCAGCCAGTAGCCGCCGCGCTCGAGCACCAGGATGCGCGCCTGCGGGTTGTGCGCCAGGATGCGCTCGACGAAGGCGACGCCGGTCGGGCCGGTGCCGATGACGATATAGTCCCAGGCCGCTGCCTGCACGCGCTGCCAGTCGCCGGCAAAGAAGGCGCTGGCGGCGATCTGGTCGGCGCTGACCGACTGCGGACCGGGCACCGGAAAGCCCTGGGCGATCCCGCAGGGCAGGCCGGCGGCGGTCTTGGCATAGAAACGCTTGTAATTCGAGGACATGAGGCCTCCTATTTGCCGCTGGGCGCCGCGGCGGGCTTGCCGCGCAGGTCACGGCCGGTGAGCGGGTGCGGCTGACGGCTCTTCGCGCTTTCCATCAGCGGCAGCGACTTGAAGGTCAGCACCATGTCGAAGTCGCCGGCGATGCTGCCCGGGTCCATCGGCACGTTGCCGCGGCGGTTCTGGAACCAGCGCAGCCATTCCGGCGAGCCGGGCGGCGGCGAGACGAGGTAGTGGTCGTCGGTCATGTCCGGCTTGTTCGACAGGTCGGGCAACAGGAAGGACGGCATGTTCTTGCTGGCGAGGTTCCACTGCGCCGTGCTGTGGCAGCTCATGCACGAGGAGTTTTTCGCGTTGACGACCTTCTTCAGCTGGCCGTCCTCCGTGTAGGCGATGTTGTTCATCGCGCCGTCGTTCGGGCCGGACAGTCGCTCGCCCCAGCCGAAGGTTTCGCCGCCGTACAGCGGCGCCTTCGGGTTATTCCAGTTCTGCAGCAGCGGCGCGGCCGGGTTGACGGTGCTGTTGGCCTGCGGGTCGTTGCCCCACTGCGCGCCCAGCACGGTCATCTGGTCCCAGATGCCGTTCGGGCCACGTTTGGCGTTCTTGTCGTAGACCAGGGTCATGAAGACCCAGCCGGTGTCGGGCGCCGACTTGCTGTCCTTGACGATGATGTCGAACTGCATCAGGTAAGCATGGGTCAGCTTCGGCAGCCTGGTCGGCGTGTCGTTGCCGTTGGCGGTGGCGTCGACGTTGATGTAGAGCGGCCAGACCTGGGTGCCCTGCATGACCGGCCAGACGTCCGGGCCGGCCGTGATGAAGGCGGCCTTGACGATCAGCGCGCCTTCCTCGAACTGGGTGCTGTCCGGCGTGAGATAAGGGTCAGTCGGTCCCTTGGTCTTCCAGATCCGGTTCAGCGTTTGCGCGGCAACCTTGTCGTAGTAGGTCAGCACATAAGTCGTGATGTCTTTGGTCAGGCCGCTCTGCTTGAACAGGGAGGCATCGAGCTCGCTGGAGCCGACGTACATGCCGTGGATCGCCTCGCGGCCGAGGTACTGGTGCTTGGGGTCGTACAGATTCATGGAACCGAGCCAGGGCTCGTTGTACCAGCCGCGCTTGGCGGCGTCCCAGTGCGCGTAATCGCCCAGCAGCACCTTCATGTCCTTGCCGACCGCATCCTTGAGCGCCTGAGCGTAGGCGGCGGCGTTGCGGGTATCGATCTGGCCGTTCCGGATGGCGGCGCGCCAGGGCATGGCAGGCGCTGCCACCTTGGCCGGGTAAGCGTGGCTGAGCTTGAAGAGCGGACCCTTGTACAGGCTGGCAGGCGGCTTCAGGCCATTGTTGTCGGCGTAGGGCGTGGGCGCCGGGGCTGCCGTGGCAGTGGTGAAAGAAAGCAGCATGGCGCCGGCAAGGCCGATATGTCTCCGTCTCATTCGAACCATCCTCATGTTGAAGGTCAATGAACCCAGCGCCAGAATGACGGATTGCTTGCGGCCGCTCATCCCAAGACCAGGATGTAAATAAATTACTGATCGAAATTAACCTTCGGAAACCATCAGAACTTTGAGGAAGAGCAAGCATTCCGGCATTCCGGCTGGGTTTGTCACAAAACCGTTAAGTTCCTGTCATTCTCCTGACATACGTCTCCACTATTCTGCCCAGCGATCGCCGCGCTACCGGTGCGGCCCCACTGACCTGATCTGGAGCTGACGTATGAATCCGAATACCGACCTGTCCCGCCGCCGCCTGCTGCGCCTGCTGGGTGCGACCCCGATGCTGCCGATCGGCGCCGGCACCGTGGCCGCCATGCTCGCCGGCTGCGGCGGCGGCGACGACGACAGCCCGGCGAGCACCGCGCCGGGCACCCCGGTGGGGACCACGCCGCCGGCCGTGACCCTGTCCAGCGTGAGCTTCGGCGCGATGAATGCACCGACCCTCGCGGAAGCCGCGGCCATGGCCACCACCTCGGTCGGCTCGACCATGACGGTCAACTTCAGCGACAGCAGCAAGCTGGATTTCAAGCTGTCCTATAAACCCTTCTTCATCACCGGCGACATGGTCCCCAACGGCAGCGGCGGCACCATCCTGGCCGGCGGCTACTACGACATCAACAACAAGCCGATCATGGACACGACCGTGGCCGGTAAAGAGCGCCAGTTCTTCTCGGATTCGCCGGACGGCACCTCGCTCCTGACCGTGCCGAACGCGAAAGTGGCGGGCGTGAAGGGCAACACCGTGTTCGCGGTGGTCCAGTTCGAATACACCACCTGGGCCCAGGACGGCAAGACCGACATGTACGGCAAGCTGCCGTCGCCGATCGCCGTGCTGACCCTGGACCAGGACCCGGCCAACGGCAAACTGAGCCTGGTGAAGTACCACAACGTCGACACCTCCAGCGTGAACGGCCTGTGGATCACCTGCGGCGCCAGCCTGTCGCCCTGGGGCACCCACCTGTCGAGCGAGGAATACGAGCCGAACGCCTTCACCGCCGCCGGCGAAGCCCAGTTCAAGGCCTTCAGCAAGAACCTGTACGGCGACGAGACCCGCGCCAACCCGTACAACTATGGCCACCTGCCGGAAATCACCGTCAACCTGGATGGCACCGCCAGCATCAAGAAGCACTACTGCATGGGCCGCATCTCGCACGAGCTGGTGCAGGTCCTGGGCGACAACCGCACCGTGATCATGGGCGACGACGCCACCAACAGCGGCTACTTCGTGTTCGTGGCCGACAAGGAGAAAGACCTGTCGAGCGGCACCCTGTACGTGGCCAAGGTCGGCGCCGGCTTCTCGCTGGACCCGGCAGCCGCCGCCGCACCGCTCACCTGGATCAAGCTGGGCTCCGCCACCAGCGACGAGATCCGCTCGCTGGCCGCTTCGATCAAGGCCACCGACATCATGGACGTCAAGACCAGCGATCCGCAGGACGCCAGCTATACCAAGGTCGCCGCCAACGGCCGCACCGAATGGCTGAAGCTCAAGCCGGGCATGGAAAAGGCGGCCGCCTTCCTGGAAACCCACCGCTACGCCTCGCTGGTCGGCGCATCGATGGGCTTCACCAAGATGGAAGGCACGACCGTCAACCTGAAGGACAAGATCGCCTACTCGGCCCTGCAGAACTGCCAGAGCTCGATGGTGGCGGGTAACGCGCTGAACGTACCGGGCAACGGCATCTCGATTCCGAAAGCGGTCAACGCCGGCGCTGTCATGATGCTGAGCCTGAAGGGCGGCCAGAAGGATACGGCGGGTAACGCCATCAACAGCGAGTGGATGCCGGCCGACACCAAGGCGCTGCTGGTGGGCGAGGACATCGCCGCCGACGCGCTGGGCAATACCGCGAACCCGAACAAGGTGGGCAATCCGGACAACCTGAAGTTCTCGGAAAAGATGCGCACCCTGTTCATCGGCGAAGACAGCAGCCAGCACGTGAATAACTTCCTGTGGGCCTACAACGTCGACACCAAACAGCTCTCGCGCCTGCTGTCGGTGCCGGCCGGCGGCGAATCGACCGGCCTGCACGCGGTCGACGACATCAACGGCTGGACCTACATCATGAGCAACTTCCAGCACGCGGGCGACTGGGGCGGCATCCACGCCAACGTGAAGACCACGCTGGACCCGCTGATCAAGGCCAACTACAAGGACAAGTTCGGCGCGGCCGTGGGTTACCTGACGGGTGAGCTGACGCAGTTCAAGCTGGCGAAGGCGTAAGCGAGCATCACGCGTGGGCTCGGGGAGCCCACCCTACGCACAGCCGGTAGGGTGGGCACCCCGTGCCCACGCCTGCGACTTCAGCGGAACATCGCCGCAAACTCTCTCACCGCGGCACTGGCATCTTCCGCCAGATACACACTGCTGATCGCCGCCACCAAGTCCGCCCCCGATTCCACCAGCGGGCGCGCATTCGCCACCGTCATCCCGCCGATCACCACCACCGGCACCGTCAATTGCCCCTTCGCCTGCGCGACAATCCCCGGCGGCGTGCTCACCTCGTACACCTTCACCTTCGACGGATAGAAGCCGCCGAAAGCCACATAGCTCGCCCCCGCATCCTGCGCGCTTCGTGCCAGTGCCAACTGGCCATAGCAGGACGCGCCGACGATCTTGTCCGGCCCGAGCGCCGCGCGCACCGCGGCCACCGGCGCGTCAAGGCCGCCGACGTGCACGCCATCCGCACCCAATTGCAGGCACAGGTCGACGTGGTCGTTGATGATGAGCGGCCGGTCGTGCTGGCGGCACAGCGCCAGCAGGGCAGCCGCCTGTTCCCGCCGCAGCGCGTCGGAAGCCGTCTTGTTGCGGTACTGGACCAGCGCCGCGCCGGCCTCCAGTGCACGGTTCGTCACCTCCAGCAGCCGCGCCGTGTCATCCCAGTCGGGTGTGACCAGATACAGTCCCTTCATGTCGATTTTCATGCTCACGCTCCCCGATGTTCGATCCGGCGCGGAATCTGCTGGCCGTCGGCGATGGCATACGCATCGGCCAGCGCCTGGTTGCAGCAGCGCTGGGCGCGTTCCAGTGCCTGCGCCATCGTGTCGCCCAGCGCCAGGCGTGCGGCCAGGGTGGCGGCCAGCGTGCAGCCGCTGCCGTGGAACTCGCCGGGCAGGCGCGGCCAGCGCCATTCGCGCACACCTTCGCGGCTGTGCCAGCGGTTGCATACCTCGTCGCCGTCACCATGGCCGCCGGTCACCAGCACATGCGGCACGTCGGTGCGGCCAAGCGCCGCCGCTTCCGGCAGGTTCGGCGTCAGCACCGTCGCCAGTGCCAGCAGCGGAGACAGTGCCGCCAGCGCATCGCCGCGCGCGAGCGGATCGCCGTGGCCGCTGGCCAGTACCGGGTCGAGCACCACCGGCAGGGCAGGCTGGCGCGCACGCAGCTGCAGGACGATGCCGGCAATGGCGTCGGCGTTCGCCAGGTTGCCGGGAATGCCCAGCTTGAGCGCGCGGATCGGCATGGTCTCCAGCAGCAGCGCGGCCTGGCGCGTGATCAGACCGGCATCGACCGGCGCCACTTCATGCACCCGCTGGTTGTCCTGCACCGTCAGCGCCGTCACGATCGGCAGCGCGTGTGCGCCTTGGGCGGCGATCGCTTCGATGTCGGCCTGGATGCCGGCCCCGCCGGACGGATCGAGTCCGGAAAACACCAGTACGCAGGGGCGCATGCTATGCAACCCCATTGACACGCCCCGCCATCGGCGACGAAGGCGATGCCGCGAAGCGTCGCGGCATCCGTCCCGCCAAATACGCTTCGCGGCCGGCCTGCACCGCCAGGCGCATCGCCCCCGCCATGCGCACCGGATCGCGGGCCAGGGCGATGGCACTGTTCATCAGCACGCCGTCGCAGCCCAGTTCCATCGCCACGGCGGCGTCGGAAGCGGTGCCGACGCCGGCATCGACCAGCACCGGCACCTTGGCCTGCTCGATGATCAGCGAGAGGTTCCACGGATTCAGGATGCCCATGCCCGAGCCGATCAGGGAAGCCAGCGGCATCACCGCGGCCACGCCGATGTCCTCCAGCATCCGCGCCTGGATCGGGTCGTCGCTGCAATAGACCATCACGTCGAAGCCGTCGCGCACCAGTTCCTCAGCGGCGCGCAGGGTTTCGGGCATGTTGGGGAACAGGGTCTTCTCGTCGCCCAGGACTTCGAGTTTCACCAGCTTGTGCCCGTCCAGCAGTTCGCGCGCCAGCTGCAGGGTGTAGACCGCGTCGCGCGCCGTGTAGCAGCCGGCCGTATTCGGCAGGATGGTGTAGCGCGCGGGCGGCAGCGCATCGAGCAGATTCGGCGCATGCGGGTCCTGGCCGATATTCACGCGGCGGATCGCCACGGTGACGATCTCCGCGCCGGATGCCTCGGTGGCGGCGGCGGTCTGCGCCAGGTCCTGGTATTTGCCGCTGCCGACCAGCAGGCGCGAGCGGTATGTTTTGCCGGCGATGACGAGCGGCCGGTCCTGTATCTCATTCATGTGTTCTCCGATTTCGTGAGGGTTCAACCGCCGCCGATGGCGCGTACCACGTCCACCCGGTCGCGCGGGCGCAGCAGGGTGCTGCGCCAGTGCTCGCGCGGCACCACGCGGCGGTTCACGGCCAGCGCCACCGCCTGGCCGGACAGGCCGAGCGTCTCCACCAGCGCATGCAGGCTGGCGGCGCCCGGGAGCTGATGCGGTTCTCCGTTCAATTCGATTTCCAGCATGCTCAGGCCTTCTGATAGAGCTCGCCGCCCTTGCGCACGAATTCGACCGCCTTTTCCTGCATGCCGCCGGCCGCGTATTCGCGCACTTCCTGCGTGATCTTCATCGAGCAGAAATGCGGCCCGCACATCGAGCAGAAGTGGGCGACCTTGCTCGACTCCTTGGGTAGGGTCTCGTCGTGGAACTCGCGCGCCTTGTCCGGATCGAGGCCGAGGTTGAACTGGTCTTCCCAGCGGAATTCGAAGCGCGCCTTGGACAGGGCGTTGTCGCGGATTTGCGCGCCCGGATGCCCCTTCGCCAGGTCGGCGGCGTGGGCGGCGATCTTGTAGGTGATGATGCCGTCCTTGACGTCGTCCTTGTCGGGCAGGCCCAGGTGCTCCTTCGGCGTCACGTAGCACAGCATGGCGGTGCCGTACCAGCCGATGTTGGCGGCGCCGATGCCCGAGGTGATGTGGTCGTAGCCCGGCGCGATGTCGGTGGTGAGCGGCCCGAGCGTATAGAAGGGCGCTTCGTGGCACTGCGCCAGCTGCAGGTCCATGTTCTCCTTGATCAGCTGCAGCGGCACGTGGCCCGGGCCTTCGATCATGGTCTGCACATCGTGCTGCCAGGCGATTTGCGTGAGCTCGCCGAGGGTGTGCAGCTCGGCCAGCTGGGCTTCGTCGTTGGCGTCGTAGATGGAACCGGGGCGCAGGCCGTCGCCTAAGCTGAAGGCGACATCGTAGGCCTTCATGATCTCGCAGATCTCTTCGAAATGCGTGTAGAGGAAGGATTCGCGGTGGTGCGCCAGGCACCACTTGGCCATGATCGAGCCGCCGCGCGAGACGATGCCGGTCAGGCGATTCGCCGTCATCGGAATGAAGGGCAAGCGCACGCCAGCGTGGATGGTGAAGTAGTCGACGCCCTGTTCCGCCTGTTCGATCAGGGTGTCGCGGTAGATCTCCCAGCTCAGTTCCTCGGCCTTGCCGTTCACCTTTTCCAGCGCCTGGTAGAGCGGCACGGTGCCGATCGGGACCGGGCTGTTGCGGATGATCCATTCGCGCGTTTCGTGGATATGTTTGCCGGTCGAGAGGTCCATCACCGTATCGCCGCCCCAGCGGATGGCCCAGGTCATCTTCTCGACTTCCTCGCCGATGGAGGAGGTGACGGCCGAGTTGCCGATGTTGGCGTTGATTTTGACGAGGAAGTTGCGGCCGATAATCATCGGCTCGGATTCCGGATGGTTGATGTTGGCCGGCAGGATGGCGCGGCCGCGGGCGATCTCGTCGCGTACGAATTCGGGCGTGATTTCGTGCTGGATGGCCGCGCCGAAGGGCTGGCCCGGATGCTGGCGGCCCAGCAGCGCCGCCATGCGCTCCCCGGTCGGGCCGGCGGATCGCAGATTTTGAAGATATTCCTGGCGCCGCAGGTTCTCGCGGATGGCGACGAACTCCATCTCGGGCGTCACGATGCCTTGCCGCGCATAGTGCATCTGGGTGACGTTGCGCCCGCCGGCGGCACGGCGCGGCCGGCGCTGCAGGTCGAAGCGGAGCTCGGCCAGTTTCGGATCGTTCAGGCGCGCCTGGCCGTAGCTGGAGGACGGTCCGGCCAGTTCGACGGTGTCGCCGCGCTCGCGAATCCAATTGCTGCGCGGGCAGGGCAGGCCGGCGCGGATGTCGATGCGGAGGTCCGGGTCGGTATAGGGACCGGAGGTGTCGTAGACCCAGACCGGCGGGTTGGCTTCGAAGCCGAAGGACGCCGGCGTCGGCGACTGCTGGATCTCGCGCATCGGTACCCGGAGGTCGGGACGCGAGCCGGTCACGTAGACCTTGCGCGAATTGGGGAGGGGCGTCACGGCCGCGGCATCGACCGTGGCGCTGGCGGACAGGAATTTCGGATCGGCGTTCAATTGCACTCCTTATGGCAGCTGAAGATCGGCGATCCAGCTCGGAGGAGTGCAAAGGAGGCGCAGGCGCGAGGGCGTGCGCGGTCTCTGTAGCTTCCCTTCGCTGGCATTATCCAGATCAGGTTCGGAGGGTATTTCTCACCCGCGGCCGATGCTGTTGCGATCGGCGCAGGACCCCTAGCGTTGTTGTTGCCTCGTTCGTTTCGGATTGAGGCGACGGCGGGAGTGTACGTCGGATTCGGGACCTTGGCAATGGAGGCAGGAAGGCGTGACAATGCGCGTATTTTGGGATCCAGCAAGGTGATAAGCTCATTCGTCATGAATAAAATGACCAAGCTACACAGCCTCGTGTTCGCCCTGCTGGCCCTCGGCGCCGGCGTATCCCAGGCATGTTACGCGCCGCCACAGGCGCAACTCATCGGGCCTGGCGAACAGGTGCAACTGGCGACGGACGTCGCGCTCGGCCAGGTCATCGGCGCCACGCCCCTCGGGGATTACCTGGTCGAATACCGCTTCCTGACGATCGAGCAGCTGGCGGGCGTGGAGCAGAAGACGTTCACGGTGGTCGGCGGTCCCGAAGGGTTCAACAACAAGGACACCAGCTTCAGCGGCCACACGGATCCCCGGTTCTGGGCCCGTGGCGGCGGCCGTACGATGAACGGATCCGATTGCGTACTGCGCCCGGGTTTCGTCGTCGGCAACAGCTATCTCGTGTTCCTCGGCGCGGCGCCGACCTGGCGCAGTTTCGAAAAAATCGACATGGTCGACGGCCGGCCCGACCCCGGCGACCAATGGCTGGCCTACGTGAAGACCGCGCTCGGCCCCTGGCGCACGGGTGCGGCCCACTAAACGTCGCGGCGTTTTGGTGCGATACTATGCAGCCCGAGTGAATCGAACGCCGCAATGCCGACCCTGTCGCAACTCCTGCTGTACCCGATCAAATCCTGCGCCGGCATGGCGGTGCAGGAAGCCACCCTGCTGGAAACCGGCCTGGCCGCGCACGGCGTGCACGACCGCGAATGGATGCTGGTCACGGAAACCGGCCAGTTCCTGACCCAGCGCGAGTTTCCGCGCATGGCCCTGATCCGGCCGCGTCCGGACGGCGGCAACCTGCGCGTCAGCAGCCCCGGCATGGGCGACCTGCTGCTGCCGCTGGCCTGGGACGGCTCGGCGCCCACCCGTTACGTCCAGATCTGGGACGACTCGGTGAACGCGGCCGACTGCGGCGACGTGGCCGGCAACTGGTTCACCGAAGCGCTCGACACCCGCGAGCGCGTGCGCCTGGTGCGCTTCCACCATGACGTCGTGCGTCCTACCAGCGTCAAGTGGACCGAGGGCGTGCCCTCGCAGACGCGCTTCGCCGACGCCTACCCGCTGCTGCTGATCGGCCAGTCCTCGCTCGACGACGTGAATGTCCGCCTGCGCGCGGCCGGGCGCGACGCCGTGCCGATGGACCGCTTCCGCCCGAACCTGGTGGTGGCCGGGCTGGAAGCCTTCGAGGAGGACTACACCGCCTTCCTCAGCACCGGCGCGGCCGAGATCCGTCCGGTCAAACCCTGCGCACGCTGCCCGATTCCCGCGATCGACCAGGCCACCGGCGTGGCCGGCCCCGACCCGCTCGACATCCTGCAAACCTACCGCGCCAACCCGAAGATGGACGGCGCGGTCTGCCTGGGCATGAACTGCATCGTCTCCGCCGGCGCCGGCAGCCGGCTGCGCGTGGGGCAGGAACTGGCGGCCGAACTCGCATTCTGACAACGTTCCGCTACAGTTTCGATTTGCATTGCGGCCGAGTTGGCGTAATGTAAGGGCTCATTGCTGAAAGGAATGTCCATGCATGAGCAGCAGGGCGCCAGTGTGCGCGAACTGATGGCCGAGAATGCGGCACTGCGCAGGCAGCTCGCCAGCCTGATCGACCAGGCCGAAAGCAATCACGCGATCATGATGCGCCACCAGGCCTTCGATCTCGACATCGTGGGCGCGGGCAGCTTCCAGGAACTGGTCGCCACCATCTTCCGCCAGCTGCCGATCGTCTCCAGCCTCGATATCGTGACCCTGTCGCTGGTCGACGCCGGCTCGGACATCTTCACGGTGATGCACAAGCTGGGCGTGGACTTCGACGCCTTACCCAACCTGCAATTTCATGAACACCCGGAAGCGCTGGGCTTCGAACTCGCGCCGGCCCGCACACCCCGGCCGAAACTGCTGCCCTACCACCCGGTCAGCCATGCTTCGGCCTTTCCGCTGCCGCCCGCCGGCCTGGCCAGCGTGGCGCTGGTGCCGCTGCTGCGCAACCGCCGCCTGATCGGCAGCCTGAATCTGGGCAGCCGCGATCCGAGCCGCTTCACGCCGCTGCTGGGCACCGATTTCGTCGAGCACATGGGATCGATCATCGCGATCTGCCTCGAGAACGTGATCAGCAACGAGATGCTGAAGTACATCGGCCTGACCGATGCGCTGACCGGCGTCTACAACCGCCGCTACATGGACCGCCGCCTGGTCGAGGAGATTGCCAGGGCCCGCCGCCAGTCCTACCGCGTGTCCTGCATGTACATCGACGTCGATCACTTCAAGCAGGTCAACGACAGGTATGGACACCAGGCCGGCGACGACGTGCTGCGCGAAGTGGCGTCCCGCATCAAGGCCGAACTGCGCATGTCGGATGCGCTGGGCCGCTTCGGCGGCGAGGAATTCGTGGGGCTGCTGATCGACGCCGACCTGGAAAGCGCCAGCATGGTGGCGCAGCGCATCCGCGCCAGCGTGGCCGACCAGGCTTTCCTGCTGGCGGAAGGGGAGGCGCTGCCGGTGACGGTGTCGATCGGCGTGGCGACGCTGGACGACTTCGGGCGCGAGCATGCGGTCGAGACCGTGGCGCAAGAGCTGGTCGCGCAGGCTGACGAGGCCTTGTACGAGGCCAAGCAGCAGGGCAGGAACAGGGTCGTCAGCGCGTGACGCGTGCGCTCGGGGGAGCCCACCCTACAGCGTGACGTAGGGTGCGCTCCCCGAGCGCACGCATCACGCTTCCACATCAACGCAGCAAACGCCCCTCGGCCCGGCTGACCGCCATCCCGGTCCCGCGCAGCACCACCACATCGCCGGCGCGCAGCTCGGTATCCTGGTCCGGCTCGATGCGCTGGTTACCGCGCCTCAGCGCCGTCACCTCTGCGCCCACTTCATCCAGCCCCAGGTCGCCGATGCAGCGTCCGACGCCGCCGGCATCGTCGGCCAGCACCACCGAATGCAGGCGCACGTAGCTGTGCTCCGGGTCTTCGCGGACGTCGCCGGCGCCGTGGAAGAAGCCGCGCAGCGAGGCGTAGCGCTCGTCGCGCGCGGCCTGCACGCGGTGCACCACGCGGCGCAGTGGCACGCCCATCACCACCAGCGCGTGCGAGGCCAGCATCAGGCTCGATTCCAGGGCTTCCGGCACGACCTCGGTGGCACCGGCGCGTTTCAGGATATCGAGTTCGGTATCGTCGTGGGCACGCACGATCACCGGCAGCTTGGGCGCCAGCTCGTGCACCAGATGCAGCACCTTGAGTGCCAGGCGGGTGTCGGCAAAGGTGATCACCAGCGCGCTGGCGCGGTTGATGCCGGCCGCGATCAGCGCTTCGCGGCGCGAACAGTCGCCATAGGAGACGTTGGCGCCGGCCGCGCGCGCTTCCTGGACGCGTTCGGGGTCGAGGTCGAGCGCATACCAGGGCAGCTTTTCTTCCGACAGCAGGGTGGCCAGGCTTTGCCCGCTGCGCCCGAAGCCGGCGATGATCACGTGCTTCTGCGCCGCCATCGTGCGGCTCGCGATCTGGGTCAGCTGCAACGACTGCAGCATCCACTCGTTGGACGCGACCTTCATCGCGATCCGGTCCATGTTGGCGATGACGAAAGGCGCGACCAGCATCGACAGCACCATCGAGGCCAGCACCAGCTGGATCAGGAAGGGATCGATCAGCTTCGAGCCGGAGGCCAGGTTCAGCAGCACGAAGCCGAACTCGCCGGCCTGGGCCAGCGCCAGGCCGGTGCGCATCGCCACGCCGTCGGACGAGCCGAAGGCCTTGGCCAGCGCCGCGATCAGGGCAAACTTCAGCAGCACCGGCAGCACCAGCAGCGCCAGCACCAGCCACCAGTTGGCCAGCACCAGCTCGAGGTTGAGCAGCATGCCGATACTGATGAAGAACAGGCCGAGCAGCACGTCGCGGAAGGGCTTGATGTCTTCTTCCACCTGGTGTTTGTACTGGGTTTCGGAGATCAGCATGCCGGCCACGAAAGCGCCCAGCGCCATCGACAGGCCGGCGCGTTCCGTGATCCAGGCCGCGCCCAGCGTCACCAGCAGCAGGTTCAGCATGAACAGCTCCTGCGAGCGGCGCTTGGCCACCACGGTGAACCACCTGCGCATCCACTTCTGGCCGAAGAACAGCAGCAGCGCCAGCACGCCGGCGGCCTTGACCGCGGCCCAGCCCAGGTTCATCGCCAATTCCTCGGCCGGCCGTGCCAGCGAGGGGATCAGGATCAGCAGCGGCACCACCGCGAGGTCTTGAAACAGCAGGATCCCGATGATGCGGCGTCCGTGCTCGCTTTCCAGCTCCAGGCGCTCGGTCAGCATCTTGGAGACGATCGCGGTGGACGACATCGCCAGCGCGCCGCCCAGCGCCAGCGCGGCCTGCCAGCCGACGTTCAGCGGCGCCGGCAGGCGCGGGCTAAGGAAGGCGACCAGCATGGTGAGGAGGATGGTAAGCGTGACCTGGGCCAGGCCGAGCCCGAACACGATGCGCCGCATCGCCCGCAACTGGGCCAGCGAGAATTCGAGGCCGATCGAGAACATCAGGAACACGACGCCGAACTCGGCCAGCGCGTGGGTGGTGGGGCCGTTGTCGGCCAGTTGCAGGGCGTGTGGCCCGATCAGCACGCCCACCGCCAGGTAACCCAGCATCGGGGGCAGGTGCAGCATCCGGAACGCGACCACGCCGAGGACGGCGCTGCCCAGTAAAAGTAGGGTTAGTTCAAGGCCGGATGTCATGCGGGGCTATCGTTCAGGTCCTGTAAATATGTGCACTCGGTTACATCTGGCAAGTTTTTTGCTTTCTCAATTCGGCTATACTTCCACCATGAGTGTAACCGATGAAAAAATAATGCTGACAAGTTTTGACGAGACCCAGGCGAAGCGTGCTCTGGAGCTGGCCCGCGAGACCCTGGACATCGAAGGCGAAGCGATTCGCAAGCTGACGGCGCGCCTCGGCCAGGACGACAGCCTGCCGCGCGCGGTGGCGCTGATGCTGGCTTGCAAAGGCCGCGTGGTCGTCTCGGGCATCGGCAAATCGGGTCACATCGGCCGCAAGATTGCCGCCACCCTGGCCTCGACCGGCACCCCGGCCCTGTTCCTGCACCCGGCCGAAGCCGCGCACGGCGACCTCGGCATGGTCACCCCGCAGGACGTGCTGATCGCGATCTCGTATTCCGGCGAAAGCGCCGAGCTGGCAGTCGTGATTCCGGCCGTCAAGCGCATGGGCGTGCCGGTGATCGCCATGACCGGCAGGTCGGGCTCGCGCCTGGCACAGGTATCCGACGTGCACCTCGACGTCTCGGTCGAGAAGGAAGCCTGCCCGCTGAACCTGGCGCCGACCGCCTCCACCACCGTCACGCTGGCCTTGGGCGACGCGCTGGCCGTCGCGCTGCTGGAACTGCGCGGCTTCAAGTCCGAAGATTTCGCCTTGTCGCACCCGGGCGGGGCCCTGGGCCGCAAGCTGCTGACTCACGTGCGCGACGTGATGCGCAGCGGCGATGCCGTCCCGCAAGTGAAGCCGGACGCGCCGCTCACCGAAGCGCTTCTGGAAATTTCGCAGAAGGGCATGGGCATGACCGCCATCGTCGACGATGCCGGCCGCCCGGTCGGCGTGTTCACCGACGGCGACCTGCGCCGCCTGTTCGAGAAGACCCATGATTTCAGCAAGCTGACGATCCGTGACGTCATGCACGCGAATCCGCGCCGTATCCATCCGGAACAGCTGGCGGTCGACGCCGTGGCCGTGATGGAGGAATTCCGCATCAACCAGATGCTGGTGACCGACGCCGACGACGTGCTGGTCGGCGCCCTGCACATCCACGACCTGACCCGCGCCAAGGTGATCTGATGGTGACCCCGCTCGAACACGTACAGCGCGCGGCGCGCGTGAAGGTCATGATCTTCGACGTCGACGGCGTGCTGACCGACGGCAGCCTGACCTATGACGCCAACGGCGAGATCACCAAGACCTTCTTCGTGCTGGACGGCCTCGGCATCCAGCTGCTGAACCGCACCGGCGTGCGTACCGCGATCATCAGCGCGCGACGTTCGCCGATCGTCGATCGGCGGGCCTCGGACCTCGGGATCACCCACGTGTTCCAGGGCCAGCACGACAAGCGCCTGGCCTTCGCCGAGCTGCTGGAACAGACCGGCGTGACGGCCGAGGAGTGCGGCTACATCGGCGACGACGTGATCGACCTGCCGCTGCTGACCCGCGTCGGCTTCGCGGTCACGGTGCCGAGCGGGCATCCGGAAGTGCAGCACCGCGCGCACTACGTGACGAAGAACGCGGGCGGCCGCGGCGCCGTGCGCGAAGTCTGCGACATGGTGATGCGCGCCCAGGGCACCTACGAACAGGCACTGGCACCGTACTTTGGATAATCCCTCGCAAGCCATGGCGACCACCACCTACGTCAACAAGCGTACCGCCCACCGCTGGCGTCTGCTGGCCCTGATGCTGGCGGCCGTGTTCTTCGCCTTCGGCAGCTTCTGGCTGGTGCAGGTGATGCGCGGCGACGCCGGGGGACCGAACGTCAACGTGGGCAACGATCCGGACTACATCATCGACAACTTCAGCTTCGTGCGCATGTCGGAAACCGGCCAGCCGCGCTATGTGATCTCGGGCGAGCGCCTGACCCACCGCCCGGCCGACAACACCTCGGTGATCGAGAAGCCGGTGGTGCAGAACATGAGCACCGAGCATCCGAACATGACCATGACGGCGGACACCGCCCACGTCAACCAGGACCAGAACCAGATCGACCTGGCCGGCAACGTCGATATCTCGCGCCCGGGCAGCAAGACCACGCAGCCGCTGCGCATCCGCACCGAGGCGTTGACCGTGCTGCCGGACGAGGAAATCGCCAAGACCGACAAACCGATCGAGATGAAGGTGGGCGCCTCGGTGGTGACGGGCGTCGGCATGGTCGCCAACAATGCCACGATGCAGCTGCAGGTGGGCGGACGCGGCAGGATTATCTTGCCGCCGCGCACGGCGCGTTGATGGCGGCTGACAGGACAACTGAAAGGACTCGCATCCAATGAAAAAAATATTCGCTGTGGCCGCGCTTGCGCTGGCAACCCTGACCGCCTCGGCGGAGCGGGCCGATTCGCTCAAGCAGGCCCAGGTCGATTTCAACAACGGCCACCTCGACGAGGTCACCCAGACCCGCACCCTGACCGGCAACGTCGTGCTGACGCGCGGCACGCTGCTGATCAAGTCGGACAAGGCCGTGATGAAGGAAACCCCGGAAGGCTACATGCTCCTCACGCTGACGGCCGAGCCGGGCAAGGTCGCGAGCTTCCGTCAGAAGCGCGACGGCGGCCCCGACCTGTGGACCGAGGGCCAGGCCCAGCGCATCGAATACGACGAGCGCACCGAGGTGGTCAAGCTGTTCTCGAACGCCGTCGTCAAGCAACTCGAAGGCAAGCGCATGACCAGCGAGGTCACCGGTCCGTTCATCTCCTACGACAACCGCACCGAGCAGGCCAACGTGCACAACGACGCCAGCGGCGAGAGCAAGCAGGGCGGCGGCCGCAGCACCATCATCATCGCGCCGCGCAGGACCGCACCGGCCGCGTCCGCAACGACCCCGGCAGGAGCAGGAAAGCAATGATGGATGTCCACGCAGAAGCCGCCGCGACCGGCATCGTCAGTGGCGGCAGCACCCTGGTCGTCAAAGGCCTGCAGAAGAGCTACGGCAAGCGCCTGGTGGTGCGCGACGTCTCGCTGCAGGTCGCCTGCGGCGAAGTGGTCGGCCTGCTCGGCCCGAACGGCGCCGGCAAGACGACCTCGTTCTACATGATCGTGGGCCTGGTGCCGGCCGATGCCGGCGCCATCGTCATCAACGGCACCGACATCACGAGCCTGCCGATCCACCGCCGCGCCAATCTCGGCCTGTCCTACCTGCCGCAGGAAGCCTCGGTGTTCCGCAAGCTGACGGTGGAAGAGAACATCCGCGCCGTGCTGGAACTGCAGCGCGAGGACGGCAAGCCGCTGAGCAAGAACCGCATGCAGGAACGCCTGGACGAGTTGCTGGCCGAGCTGCAGATCGAGAAGCTGCGCGAGAACCCGGCGCTGTCGCTGTCGGGCGGCGAGCGCCGCCGCGTGGAGATCGCACGCGCGCTGGCCACCAATCCGCGCTTCGTGCTGCTGGACGAGCCCTTCGCCGGCGTCGACCCGATTGCCGTGATCGAAATCCAGCGCATCGTGCGCTTCCTGAAGGAACGCGGCATCGGCGTCCTGATCACCGACCACAACGTGCGTGAAACGCTCGGCATTTGCGACCGCGCCTACATCATCAACCAGGGCGCGGTCCTGGCCTCCGGCCGCCCAGACGATATCATCGCCAACGAATCCGTCCGCCGCGTCTACCTGGGTGAACATTTCCGGATGTAGTCATGAAACAGACGCTGCAACTCAAGACCTCACAGCACCTTGCGCTGACACCGCAACTCCAGCAGTCGATCCGTCTGCTGCAGCTGTCCACGCTCGAACTCCACCAGGAGATCGAACAGGTCCTGGGCGAGAACCCGCTGCTCGAGCGCCTCGACGATCCGCTCGACCGCTCGGTGCGCCTGCTGGCCGACGGCGCGATCAACAACGGCACGCAGACCTCCACCACGCCCGATGCGCCGCCCACGTCCGGCCAGGGCGAGGAAGGCGGCGGCAACGGCGAGGCCGAGGGCCAGCATGAAGGCGGCGACGAAGCCGCCGGCGGCGACCACGACATGGAGTGGGGCGAGCCCGGCCGCTCGGGCAACGGCGGCGAGGACGAGGACGGCCGCCCGCAACTGGAAGCCAGTCCGGTCTCGCTGCGCGAACACCTGATGGAACAGGTGCGCCTGACCTGCATCTCGCCGCGCGATTGCGCGCTGGTCGAGATCGTCGTCGATTCCCTCGACGACAACGGCTACCTCGAAGAATCGCTGGACGACATCCACGCGCGCCTGCCGGCCGAACTCGAGATCGAATTCGAGGAACTGCGCACCGCGCTGTCGCTGGTGCAAAGCATGGACCCGCCCGGCGTGGGCGCACGCAGCGCCGCCGAATGCCTGGCCCTGCAGATTCGCCGCATGCCCGGCGTGCCGCTGGTGACGCGACGCATGGCGCTGACCATCGTCGAGCGTTATCTGACCTGGTTCGCGCAGCGCGAATTCAACAAGCTCAAGAAAGCCCTCGACTGCGACGACGAAGACCTGCGCGAAGCCCAGGCCGTCATCCGCCAGTGCAATCCGCATCCGGGCGCGACCTTCGCTTCCGATGTCTCCGACTTCGTGGTGCCGGACGTGATCGTGCGCCGCGCGAAGGATGGCTGGAGCGTGCAATTGAATCCGGAAGTGATGCCGCGCCTGCGCGTGAACAGCGTGTACGCGGCCTTGCTGAAGCAGGGGAAATCGGAGTCCCAGTTGAATGCGCAATTGCAGGAAGCCAAGTGGCTCATCAAAAATATGCGCCAGCGCTTCGACACGATCCTGCGCGTGGCGCAAGCAATCGTCGAGCGCCAACGGAACTTTTTCTCGCACGGCGCGGTTGCCATGCGGCCCCTTGTTTTACGTGAGATAGCTGATACACTAGGTCTACACGAGAGCACAATTTCTCGTGTCACAACTCAGAAATACATGCTGACGCCGCACGGCATGTTCGAGTTGAAGTACTTTTTCGGGAGTCACGTCGCGACCGAGGCAGGAGGTGAAGCATCCTCGACCGCGATCCGGGCTCTCATCGTACAACTCACAGGAGCAGAAGACCCTAAGAACCCTTTATCCGACAGCAAGATCGCGGAGATGCTGGGGGAACAGGGAATGGTTATCGCACGCCGCACGGTCGCCAAGTACCGCGAGGCGCTGAAGATCCCACCCGTCAGCCTCCGCAAATCCTTGTAATAAGCTGCAGGTATCCCAAGGCCGGCAGCGCATCTTCAAAGGAGTGTGTATGAATCTCACTATCAGCGGACATCATCTCGATGTAACCCCAGCAATCCGAGAATACGTACAGAACAAGCTTGAACGCATCACCCGCCATTTCGATCAAGTGATCGACTCCCACGTCATCCTCTGCATAGACAACCTCACCGAAAAAGAGAAGCGCCAGAAGGCCGAGATCAACCTGCGCGTTGCCGGGAAGATCGTTCACGTCGCCAGTGCCGCGCACGATCTCTACGCCGCGATCGACATGCTGATGGACCGCCTCGACCGCCAGGTGCAGAAGTACAAGCAAATGTTGCAGGATCACAGTCACACCGCACTCAAACGCATGGCCAACGAGACCACCGAGGGAGGAGAAGCTGCTGCTACAGCGTGATCATTCCGCTGGCACAGCATAGGTAAGACGAAGGGCGCATTTGGCGCCCTTTTTGCTGTGCGCCCAGCATGGGCGCAATCTTGGAGGTGTAAGTCCTCCCGTAAGCTGACCACAGCGAACGAAGTGAAGCGCAACTGCGGAAGGGTGACCGACCGTGGAGAGGAAGCGTGGATCGAA
>Ga0308160_10000426_pt1 | contig 82655 bp, 78 predicted proteins | sample PhyFR1_FD_201036 | JGI IMG/M metagenome (GOLD analysis project Ga0308160, IMG submission 201036) | Phyllosphere microbial communities from UC Gill Tract Community Farm, Albany, California, United States - DLSLF.R1 | ecosystem: Host-associated > Plants > Phyllosphere > Unclassified | place: USA...
GACTACATCTCCTACTACAATAAAAAGCGGATAAAACTCAATTTAAATGGAATGAGCCCGACAGAATATCGAGCTCATTATTACAAATCTAATAACTAAATTTGTCCAATCTTTTGGGGGCAGTCCAAAACCGGACTGCCCCTTTTTGGGAAGATTATTTTGTCATGAAGAATTATCTATTTAATAACCCTTTTTATTTTATTGGAACGTTTAATGAGTTTGTGTAATTTGTCATAATCCTCGGATGCGATGGAATCATGCAGCGATTGTAGTTGTTTGATATGCTCTTCCAGTACTTCGAGCACATTCTCCCGATTTTGTTTGAAAATAGGCGTCCACATATCCGGTGAACTTTTTGCGAGACGTACAGTCGATTCAAATCCCGACCCCGCCAGTTCGAATATACGTCCTTGAGATTTCTCCTTTTCCAGCACTGTTAGGGCTAGGGCAAAAGAGGTCAGATGGGAGATGTGGGATACATAAGCGGTGTGTACGTCATGTTCGTCCGCATTCATAAAACAGCTGCGCATCTCCAATTGGTCGGTGATGGCGTCGGCAATTTCGAAAGCGTCCTCATCTGTTTTAAATGCTTCGACATACACCATCATTTTGCCTTTGAACAAGCCTGGTATTGCAGCCTCCGGCCCTGAATACTCTGTTCCTGCCATTGGATGGGCAGCGACATAACGCCCTCTGTTGGGATGATCCTGGATTTTATTGAGAATATTTGTTTTTGTTGACCCCATGTCGATAACAACCTGATCAGTAACTTGATCCAGTATTTGGGGAACAACTTGTAAGATGGCATCTACAGGAATTGTAAGCACCAATACTTTACACTTCTTAATCGCGTCTTCCAGGCTGGCTGTTTCGTCGATGAAGCCGATTTGCATCGCTTTATCCAAGTTTTTTTGACTCTTATCTACACCGATTATTTTGTCGCAGAATTTTGTTTCTTTTAGGCGAATGGCAGCGGAACCGCCTATTAAACCTACGCCGACAATGGCTATGTTCATATATAAACAATTATATTAAGTTCTTAGAAGCTATCTTTTATTCGTTGGATTGATTCTTTGAGTACATCCACAGTGGCACAAAGGCTAATACGTATGTATTGATTACCTCTATCTCCGAAAATTCCTCCCGGTGTAATAAATACCCGTGATTTTTCCAAAACGGCATCACTCAGTTCGTAACCGTCCTTGTATTTTTCGGGAATGCGGGCCCATACGAACAATCCTACTTGATCTTTTTGATAAGAACAAGCTAACAAATCCATAATCTCATAAACCTGTTGACGTCTTTCCGCATAAATCTTGTTTAGGTCAGCATACCAAGATGCGTCCAATTGCAGGGCTTTTGCGGCAGCCAGTTGGACAGGTAAAAACATGCCCGAATCCATATTGCTTTTGAAACGGAGAACTTGGTTTATACGTTCTTCGGCGCCTACGAGTACACCAATTCGCCATCCAGCCATATTGGAAGACTTGCTCAGCGAATTTAATTCAATGGCTACATCTTTCGCTCCTGCAATACTCATGATACTTTTTGGTGTATCTGTCAGGATAAAGCTATACGGATTGTCATGACAAATCAGTATGTTGTGCTCTTTGGCAAATTGAATCAGCTCCTGATAGAATGCATCAGGTGCGGATGCACCTGTAGGCATGTGTGGATAATTTATCCACATCAATTTAACTTTTGACAGATCTTGCTTTTTGAGCTCATCTAAATCAATAAGCCAGTTTTTCTCCTGTGTGAGATTATAGGTAATTGCCTCTGCACCACTTAGCCTCACCGCTGCAGCGTAAGCTGGGTAGCCTGGGTTGGGGATAAGTGCCTGATCTCCTTCCTGAAGATAGGTCATACAAACGTGCACAATACCCTCTTTTGACCCAATTAGGGGTAATATCTCTGTATTGGGATTAAAAGTCGCTTGATAATAGCGTTGATACCAGTCGGCAACGGCTTGTCTTAGGGCAGGGGCACCCTTATAATTTTGATAGCCATGCACGTTTGGAAGTTGGGCATTTGTTTTTAATGTCTCTATTACCTCAGGGTGTGGAGGCAAGTCTGGACTTCCAATTCCTAGGTTGATTACGCGCGCTCCCTGTCTGTTCAACTCATCTATTTCTCTTAATTTTTTTGAGAAATAATATTCTTCGGTGTGCTGCAATCTTTTGGCAACGTCTATTTGCATTTTTATTTTAATAAATTTGGTATTTGAATAAGGCTAAATTAGGGAATTATCTATAAAAAGTAGATTTTTTTGTCGATTTTTCAAGGTGAACAGACTGAATGTGCTATTCTTGACCTGCAACAATTTTATAGTCCCTTAACAGTATATGTGCTTTTCTTGATTAATTTGTTATTTTTGTTCAATTTCCTCAGTAAAAATCTTAACGGAAGAGGAGAGACCGATAAATTATTTTTAGTATAAAAGTAGTTTGTCTAAGTTCAAAATAAATGAAAACATACTTTAGGCTCTTATCGTTTGCTAAACCCATTGAGAAATTTGCAATCCCATATGTGATTTTTACGCTTATCACGGTTATTTTTAGCACATTGAATTTAGCATTGCTTGCTCCATTACTCCACACACTTTTTAATGCTGGCCGTACGGCTACTGAGGCAGTTAAGCCTGAAGCTTATACAGATATTCTCGCTTGGTTTAATTATTACGCCAGTGTTGCCAATAACCAGTTTGGTGCCTACGGTGCATTGAAATATGTCTGTATTGTAATTGTGATCTCCGTATTTATCAGTAATCTGTTTCGTTATTTCTGCCAAAGGATTATGGAGAATTTTCGTATTCATACTTTGCTCAAATTGCGTAGAGCTGTATTTGATAGTGTAATGGATCTACATGTCGGATATTTTACAGGACAGCGAAAAGGCGATATTGTTTCTAAAGTTGCGTCTGATGTACAGGTTGTGCAGTACTCCGTGACCGGGACCTTGCAAGTCGTTTTTAAAGAACCTTTGCAGTTGATTGCCTATATTGTTATGCTTTTTAATATCTCTGCACAATTGACATTCTTTTCATTATTGGTGATTCCTATCTCTGGTTTCTTTATTGCAAGGATTGTTAAAAACCTTAAAAGTCAAGCCCATGCTGCTCAGGAATCGTATGGAAATATGATTTCTTATTTGGATGAAGCGTTGTCCGGAATTAAAATTATCAAAGCTTTCAATGCGGTATCCTTTATTAAGAATAGATTTCATAATGAGAATGAACATTACGCTAATATTGGCCGTTCTATGGCCAAAAGACAACAGTTAGGTTCACCTGTTTCTGAATTGCTTGGGGTCATTATGGTTGCAATTATTCTTTTATATGGGGGACACTTGGTACTTTCCGGCGATAAGAGTTTAACAGCGCCAGAGTTTATCGCTTACATTGCTATTTTTTCGCAGGTAATGCGCCCTGCAAAAGCTTTAACAGATTCGTTTAGCGGTATCCACAATGGCCTTGCTGCTGGCGAAAGGGTGTTGGAGCTCATTGATGAAAAAACTGAAGTGAAAGATAGTGCTGATGCGAGGGTAGTGAAAAGCTTTGAGAAGAATATCGTATTCAATCAAGTAAATTTTTCGTATACCAAAGATAAAGAGATTCTCCAGAACATCGATTTGACTATCGAAAAGGGGAAAGTTGTTGCATTGGTCGGACCTTCAGGTGGCGGAAAATCGACTTTGGTTGATTTGATTCCACGTTTTATGGACGTTACAGGTGGGCAGATTCTCTTTGATGGTACTGATTTACGGGATTTGAAACAGGATTCTTTACGGGATATGATCGGTGTGGTCAATCAGGAATCCATTTTATTTAACGATACAATTTTCAATAACATTGCATTTGCCAATCTTTCTGCTACCCAGGAAGAAGTGGAAGCTGCTGCGCGGATAGCTAATGCACATGAGTTTATTTTGAAAACAGAACACGGATATCAAACTAACATTGGCGATCGGGGCTGTAAATTATCTGGTGGGCAACGTCAGCGGATTTGTATCGCGCGAGCCGTTTTAAAGAATCCGCCAATTATGCTCCTTGATGAGGCGACTTCTGCTTTAGATACCGAGTCTGAAAAATTAGTACAGGACTCACTTTATAAATTAATGGACAATAGGACGACGGTTGTTATTGCCCATCGTTTAAGTACCATTCAGAATGCGGATAAAATTGTCGTTATTGAAGCTGGAAAGATTGTAGAGGAGGGTAGCCATAGTGAGCTCATCCAGCGCGACGGTTTATACCGAAAATTAATAGAGATGCAACAGTTCACTGATTAAGCTCCATTTTTAAGGGCTTTGTCAAATTAGTTGTTGTCACATTTTTTATTATAACTTTTGTTGCCTTTTCGGTACATTTGATTAAAGATAGGAGATACATTTAATGAACGCAATAGATAAATTGAATTTCTTGATTAACGACAAAAATTTAGCTGTTGAATTGAGAAATATAGCGGAGAAAGTGTTGCGAGAGGAGCGTATCACTTTTGATGAAGGAGTTCTTTTATATGAAAAAGGTGAGTTAGGCTATCTTGGTGTGCTTGCTAACTATATTCGAGAGAAACGTCATGGTGACCATACTTTTTTCAATCGTAATTTTCACATTGAGCCGACCAATGTTTGTGTCTATGACTGTAAGTTTTGTTCTTATTCTAGGTTAATAAAAGAGCGGGCTGAAGGTTGGGAGATGAAAGTTGAAGGCATGATGGATATTGTGAAAAAATATGACAATGAAGCCGTCACTGAAGTTCATATTACTGGAGGAGTTGTTCCCAAGCAAAACCTCGAGTTTTATGCAGATTTTTTCCGTAGATGTAAGGCACACCGGCCAGCGCTACATATCAAAGGACTGACACCTGTAGAATATTATTATATTTTCAAGAAAGCAAAATTGAGCCATTACGATGGCTTGAAGTTTTTGCAATCCTGCGGCTTGGACTCTATGCCGGGCGGCGGCGCGGAAATCTTTCATCCGGAAGTGAGAGAGCAGATCGCGCATGATAAATGTACCGCCGAACAATGGTTGGATATTCACGAGCAGGCACATAAGCTAGGAATGCATACCAATGCAACGATGTTGTACGGTCATATTGAGCAGTTTTGGCATCGTGTAGATCATATGGAGCGCTTAAGACAGCTTCAGGATAAGACTGGAGGGTTTCAGACCTTCATCCCCCTAAAATTTAGAAACAAAGAGAACCAAATGTCCCATATCCCGGAGGTTTCGGTTATCGAAGACTTACGGAACTATGCCATTGCTCGAATTTATATGGATAATTTTGATCATATTAAAGCCTATTGGGCCATGATTTCGAGGGATACAGCGCAATTATCCTTGGCTTTTGGGGTAGATGATATTGATGGAACCTTAGATGACACCACAAAAATATACAGCATGGCAGGAGCGGAAGAGCAAAAACCGGGAATGACTACGCAAGAGGTTGTGGAGCTGATTAAGAACGTCGGACGCCATCCTATTGAAAGAGATACGCTGTATAATGTGGTTACGGATTATAAAGATTTCATATTTGATCAAGGTAACCAAAAGAAAAGCTATTACGCGTTACCCGTTGTTAATTCATAATTAGACTCATACTTTGAAAAAGACATTTTATTTTATACGACACGGACAGACTGATCTAAATCTAAAAGGTATTGTGCAGGGGAGGGGTGTTAATTCGCCGCTCAATAAAATGGGAATAGCGCAAGCTCAGGCTTTCTTTGAACGGTACAATACAGTGCCTTTTGATAAAATATATACATCAACTTTATTGCGGACCCATCAAACTGTACAAGGATTCATTGATATGGACTTGCCTTGGGAGCAGCTTGTTGGATTGGATGAAATAAGTTGGGGAGTCTATGAAGGAAAAGAACAAACACCCGAATTGCTGTCTGGTTTTGAAAAATTGGTAGCTGCGTGGCGTAATGGAGAGTTGGATGTCAGTATTGAAAATGGGGAGTCTCCTAATGCATTAATGGCGCGTCAGCAAGTCGCATTGGATCATATGCTGGCACAGATGGACGAAAAGAATATACTGGTCTGTATGCACGGACGTGCATTGCGGATTATGCTTTGCCTTATGACTGGTGTCGATGCCCGTTATATGGATGATTTCCCGCATACAAATACTGCTTTATATAAATTGTTGTATGATAACGGTCAATTTGAGATTATTGATCATTATAATACGACACACTTAGAAGCATTGATAAATGAATAAAATTAGAGTTTCTGCCGTATCGTATACAAATACCTATCCATTTTTGAATGGAATTCGTAAATCGAAAGTAATGGAGCAAATCGACTTGAGCGTTGATTATCCGAGCGCATGTGCACAAAAAGTAATTGATGACCAGGCTGATATTGGTATTATTCCTACCGCTGCCTTATTAAGTCTTCCCGAATATTACATCAATACAGATTTTTGCATTGGTACAGAAGGTGCAGTCGATTCCGTGTTTATTTTTGCCAATAAACCTATTGAAGAGGTGAAAACATTACGCCTCGATAAGCAATCGCGCACCTCAAACGGACTAGCCCGCGTATTGATTAAGAACTATTGGAAAAAAGAAGTAGAATTGGTCACTGAGGAAGCCGTTGAACCAGATGCTTATGTTTTAATTGGAGATCGTACCTTCGGCAAAAAGAACTCCGTTCCTTATGTCTATGATTTGGGGAAAGAGTGGTTTAATTTTACAGGATTGCCTTTCGCTTTTGCACTGTGGGTAAGTAATAAAAAGCTGCCGGAATCTTTTGTGGAGCAATTTAATGAAGCTTTAGCGTATGGCGTTGAACATGCAACCGATGTTATTGCCGGTCTACCGGAGTTTGAAGGTTTTGATTATACTAAATATTTGACGCAGCACCTGAATTTCCATTTAACGGATAAAAAGCGTGAAGCTGTACATTTATACCTCCGCTATTTAAAAGAATTGGATTAATCCGAGTTCTATGACCGAACCCGGATCCCTACCATACTTGTCTCTTTCTTATGCTGCTCAGTGTTGGTTTTTAACTTATGGCCAATAGTTAAGAGAGCCCTAGTTCAAGTTGTGCATTTTTATGGTCATTTAGACTTCAACTGTATACAGCAAATTCTAGACTATTGATCGATGTGATGAAATAGCGACGAGAAGTTGAAAAAACGGGATATATTGGAGTTTCGTAAAAATCTTTTTGGACAGGATGTAAGAGAGCTTGAGGTATAAAAAAGAAATGCAATTATAAAGCATCATTGATTTATAATTGCATTTTTAGTTGATATATGTACGTCTTTTAGGTACGTCCGATTTTTACTTTACGACCTTTAATTTTTTGTCCATTGGCCTTGCTGATGATAATTGAAGCAAGTTTCCTTTTGACAGCAACATAAGCTACTTTGTCTTTCACTTCTATAATGCCAATATCATCTTTTTCAATACCATCCAAATGTAGCAGAAATCCAACGATATCAATTTTATTGACTTTATCTTTTCTTCCAGCACTAATATAAAGGGTCGCAAAAGGTGAGTTTTCAGGGAGATCATAGAATTCCGGAAATTCCTCTTCGGGTATTTCTGCAGCAATATAGGGATATACTTCTTCTGGTTTGAGGATAACATAAACGTCACCTTTGGCTTGCATACGGGCAGTACGTCCATTACGGTGAATGAAACCATCTTCTTTGTGTGGCAACTGATAATGTATAATCGCGTCAACCTCTGGAATATCCAATCCCCTTGCTGCCAGGTCTGTTGTGATCAACACATTGTTAGAATTGTTTCGGAATTTAAGAAGCGCGAGCTCACGGTCTTGTTGTTCAAGTCCGCCATGAAAAGTATCGTGGATAATATTACGATTATCGAGAAGCTCACTGATGTGGTCTACAGCATCGCGATGATTACAGAAGATAATCATTTTTTTCGTGCCGATCTTGCAGATGAGTTTAAGTAATGCCTCTAATTTCTTTTGAACGGGAGCAACTATTTTTTTGATCGTAATACGAGGTGTACTCTGGGCATTGTTCAGAAAATCAACGAAGACAGGTTCCTGTATTTGTGTGAATAAGGGGATCGTATCCATCATCGTTGCAGAAGTCAGTATGCGGGATTTAATAGCAGGCATATGTCGAATGATGAAATCCATCTGATGCTGAAATCCAAGTTCCAATGATTTATCAAATTCGTCCAATATAAGGCTGTGAATATGGGTTGGATCGAAATTTCCCTCTTCAATATGCTGTTTTATCCGTCCCGGAGTCCCTATAATAATCGCAGGAGCGTCTTTGAAAGCATTTTTTTCGATGCGGGTACTATGGCCTCCATAGGCACAAGTGATCTTGTGGCCAGTAGCGACCTTTCGGAGCACCTGTTCAATTTGAAGGGCAAGTTCTCGGGTCGGAACCAAGATTAATACTTGAACCTCTCGAACGATCTCTTTTAATTGCTGTAAAATGAGTAATGAAAAGGCTAAGGTTTTGCCAGATCCGGTCGGCGAACGTAAGATGAAATCATGATCCTTCTGATAAGACTCCAACACTTGTTGTTGCATTTCATTTAAAGATGAAATACTTAATTTATTTAAAATAGCTTCTAGCTGCATTTGACAAAAATACAAAATACCACTACTTTGAAAGGAACAAAGATGGATGAAAATTCATCTAAGTGTTTATACCTATAAAAAACACAAGGTAATCCGTCTATAAAAGCGGATTACCTTGTACTTGATTTGTATCGACGTGCCGGAAAACTTCCCGTACATGCCAAGTATTAATTCTCTATAAGTATTGTTTTATAGGATATCAATACCTTCTTGTCTAAGTGTCTCTTTTTTCTCCTCTTCCCAGATACTGACTTGAACCTCGCCGATATGTTGTTTCTTAAGCATAAACATACAGACACGCGATTGGCCGATTCCACCGCCTATAGATTCTGGCAATTGATCATTAAGAAGCATGCTATGGAAAGTGAGTTTGGATTTTTCTGTACAATTTCTGATTTCCATTTGATGTGCCAAAGCTGTTTTATCGACACGGATTCCCATGGATGAAAGCTCGAAGGCAGAATTCAAGATCGGGTTCCATACCAGGATATCGCCATTCAATCCTTTGTGTCCAGCCTCATTTGCTGTACTCCAATCGTCATAGTCTGCGGCACGTCCATCGTGTGCAACACCATTGCTGAGTGCTCCTCCAATTCCATATAGAAATACAGCACCATATTCTTTTGTGATGGCGTTTTCACGCTCTTTTGCACTTAGATTGGGATATTTTTGGAGTAGTTCTTCTGAGGAAATAAATGTAATTGTTTCTGGAAGAATCGCTTTTATCTGTGGATACTTGCTTTCGACCTGTAGTTCTGTAAAACGCAAAGAATTGTAAATTTTTAAGACGGTTTCTTTAAGCAAAGCCAGATTGCGCTGATCCTTATCGATGACTTTTTCCCAGTCCCATTGGTCTACATAAATGGAATGGATAGGTGTATAATCTTCGTCAGGACGCAGTGCCTTCATATCTGTCACAATTCCTTCGCCAGGCAACATTTCAAGCTCTTTTAAACGTACTCTCTTCCATTTCGCCAATGAATGTACAACAACAGCTCTTTTTTCATTCAAAGATTTAATCGGAAATGATACCGGGCGCTCAATTCCATTTAGATCATCATTTAATCCTGTACCGTCCAAAACCACCAATGGTGATGAGATCGGAATTAAATTTAATGTTTTCTTTAGTTGTTGGACAAATGTATCTTTAACGAAGCTGATAGCAACTTCGGTATTTAAAAGTTTTCTTCCCTCCATATGAGTTAAATGAAATACCATGCGCGGATTGATACGCATAGTTTTTTTATTTTTTATTCAGTTATTTCATACAAAAGTATGAAAATATCATTGGTTAATCTGTTTGGTTGTGATTTTTAATATTTATCTATTAAAAAGTTGAAAAAATAAAAAAAATCCAACAAAATGAAGATAGGTCAATATTTAATTATAAAACTAATAATTTGTTGGTGCAACCAAAAGTGTTTGGTTACTTACCAAAAGAGCCTTGAAAAATTTTCAAGGCTCTTTTACTTATGTTGGATTGCAGCGGCTGTCTATACCGAGAAACTTTCGCCGCAAGCGCATGTTCTGCTCGCATTAGGATTGTGAAATTCAAAACCTTTCCCGTTCAGACCGTCTGAATAATCAAGTTCTGTACCCGCTAGGTATAAAAATGATTTTATATCCAAACAGACTTTTACACCCTTATCTTCGAAAAACTGATCACCTTTTTTTTCCTCATTATCGAAGTCTAACTTATAACTCAATCCCGAACAACCGCCACTTTCTACAGCAACGCGCACAAAGTAATTGCTGTCATATTGCTCATCCTTCATGATTTCCTCGATACGAGTTTTTGCTTTATCAGTAACTGTAATCATAATATTATCCTTTGTATATAGCAAAGATACATACAATCTTGTTAAATTTCGTCAGTTATAAAGTTTTTAGAATGTCATAAATTATTCGATTAATCCAGCTTTAAACAGTTGCCATATTGGTGATTGATTACGTATTTTTTTTACTGCGTCTTTGATCAGTTGAGCACACTGGATAACCTCTTCTCGAGTGGTCAGGATACTGAGACTAAAGCGAACTGCGGCGAGTGCATGTTCTTTGGGTACACCCATGGCTAGCAGAACATGAGAGGCTTCTCTGGAACCTGTTACACAGGCTGCTCCGGAAGAAAGCGCTAACGTTGGACAAGCTGTCATGATTTCACTTGCAAGAATATGTTTAAAGCTGATGTAGCTGGTATTGGGCAAACGTGTCGTGTCTTTTCCGTGAATGATGATCTCAGGAACACTGCCTAAAATTTCTTCCAGTAAATCACGATTTTGTTGGACAGTTCTATAGTTTGCTGAGCTAGTCATGGAGATGGCTTTTCCAAATCCGACAATCGCCGGAACATTATATGTACCACCTCTGAATCCACTTTCCTGACCTCCACCTGCAATCAATGGGGTAATTTGAATCGGTTTTGATTTTCGACGGATATACAGTGCACCGACTCCTTTTGGGCCATGAAGTTTATGCGCGCTCAGGCATAAAAGGTCTATAGGAATATTTTTCAGATCAATATCAATTTTTCCAACAGCCTGTGTTGCATCACAAAAGAATAAGACATCTTTTTCCAAACAAATAGTAGCAATTTGTTCTACCGATGAAAGTACGCCTGTCTCGTTATTTGCTGCCATAATGCAGACAAGTATAGTCAGTGGAGTAATGGCATTTTTTAATTCATCGGTATCGATGATTCCTTTTGCATCTACAGGAAGGTATGTTATTTGCGCTCCCTTTTTTGCCAATTGTTCACAACAGCTGAGCACAGCCTTATGTTCTGTTGAAACAGTGATGATATGATTACCTTTCTGTTGATATTTGTTGAATACCCCACAGATAACAGTGTTAATACTCTCTGTCGCTCCCGAATTGAAAAATATTTCTTTTGATGAGCAATTTAGGCTATTTGCGATCTGGTCTCGGGCTCGTTGGACAGCCGCATTGGCTTCACGCCCCATTTGGTGGTAGAGGCTAGATGCATTCGCATAGTTTTGGATGAAGTAGGGAGTCATGTCATTCCACACTTCATCCAAAATTCGAGTTGTTGCATTGTTGTCCAAATATATGATATCCTTCATTAGGATAAAGATAAGGATAATGAAGATTATGCTGAAGCCTTCACATCAACTTCCTTTTTTTTGACATTTGGATCATATCTCAAACCTGGCGTTAACCAGTACATCAAAATAATACGGGAGTAGCGATAATTGAATGGAGACATTAACACAACGCTCATAATGGCAACTGTTGCATAGAGTATAAAAGAAGAATCGTTTCCTGTCAATATATATGTTGCCATACAGGCAGTGACCATCTCTGCAATGGCGAAGGCGTAGGTTACATACATTGCACCATAGAAATAACCTGGTTCGCGTTCGTAGCGAAGGCCACAGTATTCACAATGGCTATTCATTTTTTGTACTTTAAGACCATATGCAGGGCCTTTGTACACGTGGCCGATCCTGCATCTTGGGCATTTTGCTTGCCATGCAGCTTTAAATTCAGATAATTCGTATTTAACCTCTTCCATAGTTATAGTTGTTTTCTGAACTCTTCTGGTGTGAGCCCAGCGGATTTTTTGAAAAATTTAGTAAAGTATGAGTTGTCATTGAATTGCAGCTCATCTGCAATCTCATTGATATTTAAATTACGATTGACCAATAGTCGTTTCGCTTCGAGTACAATCCGGTTCCTTATAATTTCTCCTGCCGATTGTCCGATATAAGATTTGCAGATTGCATTCAGGTGATTAGGCGTGATAAATAACTGATCAGCGTAAACGCTGGGTAATTTGGTGGACTTGAATTGCTGTTCAACCAATTGCTGAAAACTATTAAATATCTTGTGGTTATAGGGGGTGCTGTGCTCTTGATGATCCTTTTCTGTTGAAATTGAGATATACAATATAAATTGGAGCAGGAGAGTGCGGATATAGTCTTCCGATTGACCTGCCGCTTTTGCGGAAGAAATTTGTTCAAGAATGTTAATAGACTGCTTGCGAAATTGTTCAGCGATAACAAAAATCAGGTGTTCAATTTTACCTTGTAAAAAGCTGAAGCGTTCCAGGTAATCGGTTCGTAAGAGAAAAGACTGAAAGTAATCGATGGAAAAATTGACAACATAACCCTCTTCATCACCTGTAAAATTCCAGGTATGCACCTGGCCCGGTACCATAAAATAGATTTGATAAGGTTCAATGTTGTAATGATTGAAATCGATAACGTGTTCTCCCGAGCCCTTAGTGAATAGTACAAAATGGAAAAAATTATGTTTGTGAGGAAACACCATATCCTGATGCTTGATGATATATTCTTTTAGATCATCAATATGAATCGTTGTTTTGTTATTGAGATCAATACTACAACTATCAATAATAGGAATGGTGTTTTTTCTATTCATATAGCAAAATTACGCTAAATATTCTTTTAATAGTGGTGTTTATGTGGTCTTTTGTGGTGTTTTTCAATGATTTTAATGTTTTAATCAGGACTAGGAGATGTTGGAACAATCCTTGTGCCTTAAGCTGTAAAAATATATTTAATAAAATGGAAAGTAATTTAAATAGTTTAGGGACTAGATTTGGACGGCTGACTGACATTATAATTGAGTCTATTCCGGGAATTATAGGTGGGATTATCTTATTGATTCTTGGTAAATATGTGATCGGTTTTGTAGATCGCTTGTTACATAAGCGTTTCGAAAAGAAACAGGTGGATCCTTCCATTCGCGCATTTATCTCCAGCATTGTAAAAATCGTCATGTGGGTCATGTTGCTTCTTACAGTGGCAAGTCAAATTGGCATACAGACAACTTCTTTTATTGCCGCTTTATCCGCATTTGGGTTGGCTGTTGGTATGGCTCTCCAAGGAAGCTTGAGTAATTTCGCAGGCGGGGTGCTGATTTTGATGTTTAGGCCATTTGAGGTTGGAGATTATATTTCTAGTGCCAACGGTACAGCGGGAACGGTAGAAAGAATCGATATTTTGTATTCAACACTGATAGGTGATGATGGCGTCCGGATTTTTAGTCCCAATGGTCCTTTGGCCAACTCGGTGATCAAAAACTATACAAAAATTGTACAGCGTATGTTTGAATATACGATCACGATCTCGTACGATAAAAACGTTAAAGATGCCAAAGAGATTATTCTCCGTGTACTACGTTCAAACGAAAACATTTTGGCGAGCCCTGAGCCGACGGTATTTGTAAAAGAATTAGGAGATAATTCGATGGTATTGACTGTGCGTGCTTGGACAAAAAGAGAGTACTATTGGCCAGCTCGTAATTCTATGCAGGAAAAAATTATGTTGGAACTGGAAAGGAACGATATCAGTTTGTCCTCCAATCCTACGCAGATTAGTATTGTTTCAAACTCAAATGATCAAGGATTGTCTAAGGGGCAGGTCTAATTCGTATCAAGGGAATGGATGAGTACAAAGTACCGGTAGGCAATAATGGCCTGCTGGTACTTTTTTAATTTAAAAGGATCCTTTTTACTATACTTTGGCAGGATAGCTTTATTGATGTTGTTTAAAAATTGGAAGAACCTTCTTTTCATAGATAAACTTCGTTATTGATAATTTGTGGCATTTTTTCTCCTTTGATTGCTGCAAGGATATTGTTTGCGGCCATGAGAGCCATATTGTCCCTTGTCTCAACGGTCGCGGACCCAATGTGTGGCAGTATGCAAACATTTTCCATTGTTAATAGCAGATTTTTTGAATCCATCGGTTCAGGGTTTGTCACATCTAGTCCAGCTCCCCATAATTGGCCAGTTTGTAGGGCTTCTGTAAGATCCAGCTCATTGACTAAGCCGCCTCTAGCTGTATTAATCAGTATAGCGGAGTTTTTCATACGTGCAAAGGTATTTTTATCGAATCGGTTTTTAGTCTCCGGTGTCAAGGCAGCATGTAGGGAAAGTACATCGCTCCTTGTCAGCAGATCGTCGAAATTGACATATTGTGCTCCTAAAATCTGTTCTGCTTCCCTGTTACGGCTCCGATTGTAGTAGACAATATCCATGTTATATGCCGCTTTAGCTTTTCTAGCGAACTCAAAGCCAATTCGTCCCAAGCCATAAATACCGAGCGTTTTGTTGTTGAGCTCGATTCCTAAGTGTGCGGTAGGATCGAACCCTTTCCATTCACCTTGCAAAATTCTCTTATGGTTAAAAAAGGCTTTTCTTGACACCGATAGCATCAAAAGAAAAGCGACATCGGCTGTGGCTCCTGAGAGTATGCCTGGGGTATTGCTTACAGGGATTTTGTGCCTTGTTGCGGCTGAGATATCGACATTGTCATAGCCAACACTCATTAGGGAGAGGGCTTTAAGATTGGGGCAGTTTTGGAAAAAATTGGCATCAAACTTTTGCATTCCACCGTTAAGGACATAGTCGGCTTGTTGACTGGCTTGTATAAGTTCCATTTCCGATAGGGGATTGGTGGAATTGTGAATAGTAATGTCGTGACCGGCGGATTTTAACAGATCTATACCTTTTTGCGGAATTTTTTTTGTGATAAATATCTTCATGTAAATAGCTGCTATTTTAGCTTGTTTGTGATCGATCCATATGAATCAATGTATGTTATCCTGTATTCAAAGTTAACGATCGATCATTTCTATTACAACAAAAAAAGCCATATTGTTGTTTCAATATGGCTCATTATACTATATTTTTTGATTTTTACCTTTTACGGAGCAGATAATCTAAAATAGCTTTACCCTTGTCATCGGCAGAGATGGCCGAGTTAGACAGGACGATTACCCCGCTTTTTTTATCTGGGGATAAGGCTAGATAGGAGCTGCTTCCGGCAGTTCCACCGTTGTGCCAAAAGACAGTCAGATCATCAATCAAATTCATGTGCCAAGCAAGCCCCAGGTCTGTATCAGGCGGTAGAAAGAAAGTGAATAACCGGGTGTTTGCCATGGCATTTTCCAATGTAGTCTGTGGCATTTTAAATTGCGCATTTGCAAATTTAAGCAGATCTTCAAGAGTCGATTTTAGGCCGCCAGCCGAACCGAATGCGTCGAATGACCAAGGAATTACTTCCTGGCCGTCTTTATTATATACTTTAAAGGTATCCTTTCTCTTGGGATCTAATACTTGAAAGGTATTAGTCATCTCAAGCGGCTTACAGATTATATCTTTTACAAGCTGATCGTAGCTTTTCTTATAGATACTGCATATAATGTCTCCTAATACCGCATAGCCAAGGTTGCTATACTCATATTCTTCTCCTGGATTTTTTTTATTTTTAAAGCTTGACAAATAACTATAAAGGGCCTTTTTATCGTATGTTTTGTAAGGGTCGTTTTCGTTAAATCCTTTGACTTTGTCAAGATTGTCAGGAAGTCTAGGTAAGCCAGAGGTATGATTGGCCAACATCTGAAACGTTATTTTTGAAAGTTCTTCATTCTTTTTGAGTGTATCGGGAAGAAATAGCGATATAGGTTGATCTAAAGTAATTGTTCCTTCTTCGATAAGATTCGACAAGAGTATAGCGGTAAAGACTTTACTCAGCGATCCTATTTCATAAATCGACGTTTTTGTAGGTGGTGTCTGATTGCCTTTGGCCGTCTCCCCATAAAAATAGGTTTTGGTTTGTCCATCTTTTAGGATACCAATCGCTAGCGATTGCGTATTTTGTTGTTTCAGATAAGCATTTGCGACAGAATCGACAAAAAGATCGTCGTTGTCGACCGATTTCTGTGTGGCAGGTACTACAATGGTCTTTTCTACTTGAGACTTTATTGCTACAGGAGTAAATTTTAATGTATTGAATTTTAGCGTAGTGTCCGTAGCGAAAAGGACTTCATATGATTTACCATCGAAGTCCATTTGATAGGTTGCAACCCCATTTTCAAATGTGTTTATTGTAGAGCTTTTTACCCTTCCTAAAGGGTATAGCTCCTGCAGTACTTGCGTGAATCGGGGTAGACTATACTGTTGTTTGAAGGAATCACTGGCCAAATTATAGGCGGAGTCTGTCATCTGGGAATTGATGAAAAACTCCAGCTTGTTGTATACTCCTCTGTTGATCTGTTCTTTAAGATTCGTTTGGGCAAAGGAGTAAGATGTGATGCCCAGCAATACTATTGTAATAAAATGTTTCATAACTGTTGTTGGGCACAAATCTACGGAATGTTTAAATTCCAATCAATTGTTTTAATCGTGCATAGCCTGATTTACTGATATTGAGCTTTTCACCTGATACAAGCGCTGCGATATAAGAGTCCTTTTCATAGGGTTCTAATTTGGCCAGCTGATCCACTTTAATGATAAAAGAACGGTGAATGCGAACAAACTGATTTGAATCTAAAGACTTTTCAAAAAAGGCCATCGTTTTATTCTTCAGATACATGCCATCTTTGGTATGAATTTTAACATAGTCATCGTAAGACTCCAGGTATTTGACTGTATCAATCGGAATAATCTTGATTTGGGTACCAGTTTTTACAACGATACGGTCGATTTTTGTTTCGTCTTGCGCCGTTAGCACTTCATAGTTAGGCTGTACCTTTTTCTCCGGCGTTGAATGACTTGCTCTGAATTTTTCCAGGGCTTTTTTGAAACGTGTCGGCGAGACGGGTTTTAATAGGTAATCTAGTGCATTCTTTTCGAAAGCTTTTAAAGCATATTCGTCAAAGGCGGTCGTAAAGATGACCGCAGGAGGGTCGTCCACAAGTTCAAGCATTTCAAAGCCAGTTAATTTGGGCATTTGTACGTCCAGAAAAACTAAATCAGGCTCGTGTGTATGGATGGCCTTTACACCTTCAAAGCCATCTCCACATTCAGCCATGATGGATATATCGGCTTCATTTTTTAGGTAACCCGCAATAATGGAGCGTGCTAGTGGTTCATCATCGATAATAACGACTTTAATCATATTGAGGTATTTTTAGGGTACTGATAAATATATTGTCTTGAATTTGAGTTTCCAGCAGATCATTTCTTCCGTAGAGGAGATATAACCGACGTTGTATGCTTGATAGCCCAAACCCAGTGCCTTTTTTCGGTTTTGATTGTTCTTCGGTGTCGAAGGGGTTGGTAATTTGAATCAGTAGTTGCCCATCATTGGAATGGCATTTTATTTTTATTTCTACCTGATCCGTTACGTTATATAAGCCGTGCTTAATTGCATTCTCTACCAGCGGTTGAATAATCATTGCTGGCAATCTATTGTTAAAAATTTCTTCTGAAGAAGAAATGGATGTATGTAGTCGATGACCGAAGCGTACTTTTTCAATATCGAGATAAAGCTGGAGGTGATCCAGTTCTTCCTCGAGAGTGATAATTTGATTGTTTTCTTTTCTCAATGTTCCTCTCAAAAAGTCTGAGAGCTGGAATGTCATATTTCGAGCTTCATCAGGATTGGCTCCGATAAGCGCGATAATTGAATTCAAACTATTGAATAGAAAATGAGGTTGTAACTGTTGTCTTAGGTTATATAATTCGGCCTCTCTAAGCAGGTTTTCCGACTCCTGCTTCCGTTTGATATTGTTTATATTGTCTTCTTGAATATTCCAAACGATATTAATAATGGCGACAGATGTCAAGATAAGGAAGTTAACAATACCTCGATAGGGTAACGTTAGATCCAAAAGTGGGGTAAAAGTCGATTGAATAAAGTAGCTCATCAAAAATCGGCTTAATCCTATGCTTATTCCAGCCATGATTAAGCCGATAATGAGTACTTTCCAAATCTCCCGGGGTTGCGGGGTATAGAAATTGAGTGCTGAAGACATGCCGTAACAGCAAAACATCATCACAATGCTATTAATAAAAGAATCTTTAAATGCGAGTTGCTGATCAAAGCCAGAACGAAGCATTAATAAATACTGTAAAGCCAAATATCCGATAAATACGGATATGCAGATAATGCCTATTAATCGACTTTTAACACTGAGGAACAGCTTGTTTTTCATTTATTAAGCATTTTTTATGGTTAAATTGCCTAAAATACAAGTGCCTGTTATATAGATTTTTTTGTCTGTATCTGGGTTATAGATTGTCTGGAATCGACGGTCATCGACAGATCCTAATACCGAGGCTACATTGCTAAAAACCGTCCAGTGTGGAGGTATAATAATGCGTGCGCTGCCAAACAATTGGAATGTGTCAATAACAATCGGCTGTTGAATATCTGCTTTCGTTAAATCTAGCTCTATGCTTCCAAATACATTTGTCAGGTTGCCGCCTCTAAAGTGTTTTGAATAAATCACTTTCTTTTGGCCAGCAAAGATGGTATTTAGATTGAGGCTATCCTCAAAAGATTGATGAAAGGAGTCGCTATCTTTGTCGCCAAAAGCCTGCTGATTAGGCGAGGCTTGTTGGCTTGGACCGTACTGTTCGTTAAATGGCTTTGATTCTTGATCGGTTATGTTGCTATCCGCAGCACCTTCGGTCGGGATGCTGACTCGCTTATCCCAGTCATAATTGCCTTTTGGTGGGTTGGGGTACATTGGCGGAATCATCGGCGGTTTTCTCTTGCTCATGATAAAGTAAATTCCGAGAGAAATGATAATGATCGGAACAGTTACTGAACCAAAGTCTGTGCGCATCATTCTTGAAATAAGACTAGCACCGCCTATAATTAATAGAATAATCGCTGATTTTTTCTGAAATTGAGAGTTAACTCCAATGACCAATCCGATGATAATTAGGATGGTTGGCCAGCTAAATAACCAATCCGGAAACCAGCTTCCTAAATTTAGGTTGTTCAATAATAAGAATATCCCTACGATAATCACAATCGCTCCTACAATATTGCGGCTATTATTGCTGTTTGGTATGATGGGTTCTTTTTCCATAATGTTTTTACTATTTATGACTCAAAGATAGAGGCACAAATATATTCTACATATTTGCTTTAGGTAATACAACTTATATTTTCGGTAAATGTAATGATTTCGTCGGTAAAAAATCTTGTTGTTTAATTTTTATCCCGGTTATAAATGGAAGTGAACTGCCATTTTTATGCGTAATTGTCTTTTTTTTTAATATTATTTGGTGTATTAAAATGAATTATTATATATTTATCAAAGATTAAGATTACTTTAAACTTAAATAACAACCAATGGGAGATTTTGAAAACAAAGAACGTGAAGAAGTTTTTTCAAAAAAGGTGAGAGCAGGTAAGCGTACTTATTTTTTTGATGTAAAAGCAACTCGATCGAACGATTACTACATTACTATCACAGAAAGCAAGAAACGCTTTGAGGATGGCCAGTTTATTAAGCATAAGATTTTCTTATATAAAGAAGATTTTGAAAAGTTCGCTGAGGGTTTGACAGATGTGGTTAATTACATCAAGTCTAATCAGGAAGTAATCGAGAAACGTTATGAGCCTAATTTTGATGATGCATACGCTGAAGAAGCAGGTGCTCGTTCAAAAGACGATTTTTCGTTCTAGTATTGGATAGAATGAAATCTCAATGAAAAAAGAAATAAAAGCCACATAAGTGGCTTTTTTATTGTCTTTATATTAGCTTTGTTTGTTAGTGATGTCGGAGATGGGGATCGTGATTATATACTTCGCAGAAAATCATTCAAAACTGTATTGAATTTCTCGGGTTCCTCGAGATTTGGCAAGTGTCCAGATTCTTCAAACTCCATAAAACGGACATCGGGTATATTTTCGACGAGGATATTTGTCTGTTCCTCGCTCATCAGCTTGTCGTGTTTTCCTTTTATCACCAATGTCGGAATAATAATTGTCTTCAATGAATGTGTTGTGTCTGTCCGTGATGCCAGGCCAAGTTGTGTAGCACAGATGCTGGCGACTTCATTTCTGCGGATACAACTTTTGATGAGTTCAACTGCTTCGGGGTTTTCGCGGATGGTTTTATCGTGAAATACGTTTGAGATAAAGCCTATGGCAAATGGCCTTCTGCCATATTTGAGTAATGCCTGTATAGAGTCAAATCGTTTTTGTTTGCCTTTATTATCGTCGGCAAGGGAATTGGTGTCACACAGGATAAGACCTTTGAGTTGTTGACCGATCAGTTCGTAGGTACGTAGGGCGATGTAGCCTCCCATAGAGATACCGCAAAGGACGACATGATTGAGATCAAGCTTGCGAATAAATTCAACAAGATCTTTGGCAAAAACATCAACAGAGAAAAATCCATGACCATTGGTGCTTAGGCCATGTCCTCGGACATCAATGGCAATTCCGGTATAATCTTCGTCGAGTTGCAGGAGTTGTTGTTTCCAGGTATTTTTATTGAATGGGAAACCATGGATAAATAGGATGGTTTTTGGGGAAGGGTAGATTTTGCTAGGGCGAATATAATAGGAGATACTGATGTCTCCGATACGAATTTTGCTGAGTTTTAATTCTCTTTTGCTCATGAATGCTAACATTTGTCCGTGTCTGAAAAAAAAGTTGATATTTTAAATATAATATTATCAACGAGATAAAAGAAATGTTGTTGTATAAAGTTTAAAAAAGAGAAAAAATGTTTGTTAAATCGATAAATATATCGATATTTGCATCACCAAAACGGAAAAGGATATCGGATTTGTTTTGGTTGCCTAGCGCTCCTAGCTCAATTGGATAGAGCATCTGACTACGAATCAGAAGGTTAGGGGTTCGACTCCCTTGGTGCGCACAAGTACAGATTCTGTATCTTAAAAAGGCATTCCTAGCTCAATTGGATAGAGCATCTGACTACGAATCAGAAGGTTAGGGGTTCGACTCCCTTGGAGTGCACATAAAAGCCAATCATATTGATTGGCTTTTCTTTTTTGGAGCTGCATGGTGAGACGTTTAATGGTGAGCGAAAACTTCTTTTTGAAAAAAAGTTTGTAAAAAAACGAATTCTAACTATATTTGCGTCACCAAAACACATGGGACAGAGTTCTAAACGTAATGGTTTATTGCGCTCCTAGCTCAATTGGATAGAGCATCTGACTACGGATCAGAAGGTTAGGGGTTCGACTCCCTTGGAGCGCACGACTGAAAAGCCTAGTCATCATCTGTGATTAGGCTTTTATTTTTTAACTCGTTTTAATTTCTTAAATAAAACTATGCTAAACCTTGTAATATTTGGCCCTCCGGGTGCAGGTAAGGGAACTCAATCTGCAAAGCTTATTGAAAAATATCAATTGGTACATGTTTCAACTGGTGATATTTTTAGAGCACATATTAAAGGTCAGACGCCGCTTGGTCAACAAGTGAGCCAGATTATTGCTGAGGGAAATTTAGTGCCAGATTCGATTACGATAGCCATGCTGGAAGAGGAAGTAAAGAAAAATCCTGATGCAAAAGGGTTTATTTTTGACGGTTTTCCTCGTACTGTTGCTCAGGCTGAGGCTTTGGATGCTTTCTTAGAAGGTATCAATACCTCGATTTCGGTCGTGATCGCGCTGGATGTGAATGAGGATGAATTGAAAGAACGTATTGCTAAACGGAGAGAGGTTTCTGGCCGTGCGGATGATGATGCGGACAAATTGGTAAAGCGTATCGATGAATATTTCACAAAGACGATTCATGTGTTGCCTTATTATGAGGCACAAGGTAAACTTTCTAAAGTGAATGGTATCGGCGAGATCGATTCTATCTTTAAGAGCTTAACCGATATCATCGATAATTATTAATTAAAATAAATACTTTTAGACTGTAATAAATTGTAATGGCGCAAGGCTCGAATTTTGTTGATTATGTGAAAGTGTGTTGTCGTTCTGGACACGGAGGGGCAGGTTCAGCTCATTTGCATCGTGACAAGCACACGGCGACTGGCGGTCCCGATGGTGGTGATGGCGGTCGTGGTGGGCATATTATACTGAAAGGAACGACTAATCTCTGGACTTTACTCCATTTAAAATATCGCAAGCATATTATCGCTTCGGGCGGAGAATCGGGCGGAAGTTCTTTACGGACTGGGGCTACAGGCCGTGATGAGATATTGGAAGTTCCTCTGGGTACTATTGCAAAGGATGCGGAGACGGGAGAGGTCTTGTTTGATATCACAGAAGAAGGTGAAACAAGAATATTGGTTCCGGGTGGAAAAGGTGGTTTGGGTAACTGGCATTTTAAATCGCCTACACAGCAGACACCAAGATTTTCGCAACCTGGTCTTCCAGGCAAAGAGCAGTGGATTATTCTGGAGTTGAAGGTTCTTGCTGATGTTGGATTGGTTGGATTCCCTAACGCAGGTAAATCAACTTTGTTATCTGTTGTTTCTGCTGCAAAACCAGAAATTGCGAATTATCCATTTACAACGCTGGTGCCTAATTTAGGTATGGTAAGTTACCGGGATAATCGTTCTTTCGTTATGGCTGATATTCCGGGTATTATCGAGGGGGCTTCAGAAGGCAAAGGCTTAGGCTATCGTTTCTTGAGGCATATCGAACGAAATTCTGTGTTGTTGTTTATGGTGCCAGCTGATACAGACCGAACGATTCGTGAAGAATATGCAATTCTTTTAAATGAATTGACTGCATATAACCCTGAGTTGGCTGATAAGCCTAAATTGTTGGCTATTACCAAGTCTGATATGCTCGATGAGGAGCTGGAGAAGGAGATGGAGCAAGAATTGCCACAAGATGTGCCCTATATTTTCATTTCTTCAGTGACAGGTAAAAATATATTGCCATTGAAAGATATGATCTGGAAAGCAATCAACTCCTAAAAGTTGAAAATATAAACAGACAAGGCGCTTCACGAAGAAGCGCCTTGTCTGTTTAGGCTAAATTCTATATACTATCTAAAAAAAGAGCATTTTTTTAAGTTTTTTTGCTAATTTCATCTTATTATTTTACCCATGATGAACGTCTGGCTTTCAGCTTCATCGCCAAATTAAATCTAAATGAAAACAGAAGACGAAAAGTATTGCGTAGAATGCGGCAAGTTGATTAATATCAAGGCCGAGGTTTGTCCGTATTGTGGCGTAAGACAGCCCATTTTTTATGCTAACCAACCCTTTCAACAACAAAATAACACTTTTCAGGATGACAGATGGTTACCGGCCCTGTTGTTTTGCTTTTTTCTAGGCCCATTTGGAGCACATCGGTTTTATTTGGGACAAATAGGTACTGCAGTCATTCAGTTGCTTACTTTGGGAGGATGTGGAATTTGGTACTTGATCGATTTGATTATGATTATCGTTGGTAAATATAAAGATGCAGATGGTAATTACATCAAGAGTCCGATAAACAATAATTAATGATTTGCCTGATACTGAAATACCTTAAATACCATTGGATGTATTCCTTGGCATTTGGGTATTTCGGAATTGCTATAAGCTTATTTCTTTTCACGGATATTCATATCCTTGTCCCTTGCTTTTGGAAGGCTGTGAGTGGGTATGATTGTCCAGGGTGTGGTCTTACGACGGCTCTCATTGCTTTATTACGTTTGGAGTGGCGAGAGGCTTGGTTAGAAAATCCATTGATCTATCTGCTTGTTCCGGCATTGATCTTTTTGATTTTGAGGGACTTTACTCAATTTAGAAAGCAGGAATCCAATTAAGAATAAAAAATTAAAAAATGTTTTCACTTTTAAGTGATATGTCGTAACTTTGTCTCCCGTGAAAATTAGAGTAGAGTCTTTATTGGTAGGTGCCTTAGGAAACGGTTTGTCAATCGTGATGAAGCATTGTTAATTTATATTTAGCCCATTTGAGGGCTTTTTTTATATCCAATGGAGAAGGCTTTAAAATTCATAAAAGTAAGGATACACATTTTATAATATTACATCGATAATGACCAACTACAGCAAATTGCCTGCAATTTTAGTTTTAGAAGATGGTACAGTTTATCACGGTAAAGCCGCTGGTAAAATTGGTACGACTACTGGGGAAATCTGTTTTAATACAGGTACAACCGGTTATCAAGAGATTTTCACAGATCCATCTTATTTTGGACAAATCATGGTAACTACCAATGCTCATATTGGTAACTATGGTATTGATGAGGATGATACCGAATCAAATCAAATTCAGATTGCGGGACTAGTTTGTAAAAACTACAATATCAACTATAGCCGTAAAATGGCTGATGAATCTATCCAAAGTTACTTTGAAGAAGGGAATTTAGTTGGTATTTCTGATGTGGATACACGTTCATTGGTGAGACATATCCGTGACAAGGGCGCGATGAATGCGATTATTTCTTCGGAGACATTAGATGTGGAAGAATTAAAACGTCAATTGGCTGAAGTACCCTCAATGGACGGACTTGAATTGTCTTCGAAAGTAACCACAGCTGAACCTTATTTCTTCGGTAATGAAAATGCTTCATTGCGTGTAGCTGTGTTAGACTTGGGAATCAAGAAAAATATCTTGCGTAATTTTGAGGCTCGTGATGTATATACCAAGGTTTTTCCAGCTAAGACAACATTTGAAGAAATGGAAAAATGGAATCCTGATGGTTATTTTATTTCTAATGGCCCTGGCGATCCGGCCCCTATGGATTATGCAATCGATACGGTAAAAGCTATTTTGAATGCCAATAAACCAATGTTTGGTATTTGTTTAGGTCACCAGATCTTAGCATTAGCGAATGGTATCCGTACAAGCAAATTGCATAATGGACACCGCGGTATCAACCACCCAGTTAAGAATATTATTGCTAACCGTTGTGAAATAACTTCACAGAATCATGGTTTTGGAGTTGTGGCTGAGGATATTCAAAATTCTGAAAATGTTGAAGTAACGCATGTTAATTTGAATGACCAGTCTATTGAAGGGATCCGTATCAAAGGACAGCGAGCATTTTCGGTACAATATCACCCAGAATCATCGCCAGGTCCACATGACTCGCGCTACTTGTTTGATGATTTTGTGGCGATGATCAAAAACTAAATTTTAGAATATTATATAAAAAACCCTTCAGATCATGAAGGGTTTTTTATTGTATTTATTTGAGCAGTTATGCCGATGGGGCATATTTTATTCATAATAAATAGGTGAATAAAGACATTTTTTATTATATTTGATTGTGAAAAATGTCTGTAGATAAGAGTGTGTCTTATTTACACTAAGTAATGAAAATAAATTATAGTCTAATAAAGAGATGAGTTTAATTATCGATGTTCATGCGCGTCAAATTTTGGATTCGCGCGGTAACCCTACAATTGAGGTAGATGTTACTACACAAAATGGTTTTGTTGGTCGTGCAGCTGTTCCTTCAGGTGCTTCAACTGGTATTCACGAAGCAGTAGAATTGCGTGATGGCGACAAGTCAAAATATCTAGGAAAAGGTGTTTTGAAAGCTGTTGAGAATGTAAATACTAAAATTGCAAAAGCACTAGAAGGTGTAGATGTTTTCGAGCAAAATGCCATCGATAAAATCATGATTGATTTAGACGGTAGCGAAAATAAAGGAAACTTGGGCGCAAATGCTATTTTAGGAGTTTCTTTAGCTGTAGCGAAAGCTGCTGCACAAGAGTCACGTCAACCATTATACCGTTATATCGGTGGTGTAAATGCGAACACGTTGCCTATTCCTATGATGAATATCATCAATGGTGGTTCACACTCTGATGCACCTATCGCATTTCAAGAATTTATGATCATGCCTGTGGGTGCGCCTTCATTCTCTGAGGCTTTGCGTTGGGGTACTGAGGTTTTCCATACCTTGAAAAAAATCTTACATGACAGAGGTCTTTCAACTGCAGTAGGTGATGAAGGTGGTTTCGCGCCAACGTTTGAAGGTACTGAAGATGCAATCGAAACGGTTTTGAAAGCGATTGAAATTGCTGGTTACATACCTGGTCAAGATATTTGTTTAGCATTAGACTGTGCTTCTTCTGAATTCTACAAAGATGGTAAATACGATTATACGAAATTTGAAGGTGATAAAGGTGCTGTACGTTCTAGTGAAGAACAAGCAAGCTATTTGGCTGAATTAACAGCTAAATACCCTATTATTTCTATCGAAGATGGTATGGCTGAAGATGATTGGGCTGGATGGAAAACATTGACTGACAAAATCGGTGACCATGTTCAATTAGTAGGTGATGATCTTTTTGTTACAAATACAAAACGTCTTCAACAAGGAATTGATACACATACAGCAAATTCAATTTTAGTGAAAGTAAATCAAATCGGTTCATTGACTGAAACAATCAATGCGGTTACTTTAGCTCAAAATTCTGGTTATACTTCGGTTATGTCACACCGTTCGGGCGAGACTGAAGATGCGACTATCGCTGACTTAGCTGTAGCATTGAATTGTGGACAGATCAAAACTGGTTCTGCTTCACGTTCTGACCGTATGGCTAAATACAATCAATTGTTGCGTATCGAAGAGGAATTGGGTGGTAATGCCCGTTTCATTGGTAAAAACTTTAAATACGCTAAAAAATAAGCTAAAGTTTGATTTTTAATATAAAAAGCCGAAGTATCTTCTACTTCGGCTTTTTTTGTGTGCAAAATATCCTGAATGATCTTTTCTATCGTTGCCTTTAGCACCAGATCTGATATCCTGTCTTAGAATAAAGTATTTCCTGTGTTCTTATTTGGATAGGTTAGATCCAAGTTGAATGTTGCATTCAGTTTTTTGATAAAATGTGTAGCAAGTAACGGTGATTCTACCTCAATATTTTGGTGAATAAAGAAATACAGCTTTTGCAATCCGTTTTCACGCCATAACTTCAGCACATCGATCCATTGATCCAGCCGATCATAATCTGATGCATGATTTGCACCTACGTATCGTACAAAAGCAACGGGAGTAGTCAGACGCATATGCAGCATATCTCTCCTGCCAGCGGTATCGACCAGTACATTGGTCACCTGTGTTTCTTCGAGCAACGCGTATAATTCTTTGGTTACTTCAGCTTTGGAGAACCAGTCTTTATTTCGGACTTCCAACGCGAGGGGAATCTCTTTTGGCCAGTCGTGGAGAAATAGTTTTAGACGGGCCATATCTTTGGGACTGTAGTTGTCGTGCATCTGAAGAAAAGCCATTCCTAATTTTTCATCGAAATGAACAAGAGAATCCGTAAATAATTTTACTTTGTCGCCCGTATTTAGTAGTCTGCTAAAGTGACTGATCGATTGCGGGATCTTTGGGAAAAATTTGAAGTTTGAAGGTGTTTTCTTCTTCCAGGTCTCCACCTGATCGATACTAGGTGAATTGTAGAAAGTTGCATTGAGTTCAATGCTGTTAAATTGTGTGGAGTAATACGCAAGCTCATCTTTTGTACCTCTAGGGTAAAAACCCTTTAAATCCTGTTTATTCCATTTTGCACAACCTACATATACCTCAAAAGGCTTGTCATTTTTGAAATGCTGCAATAGGTTTAAGGTTTCTGCTGGAGTAGGGGGAAGGGTAAAGTCGATTTCCTCCGGGTTTTCTACTTGGCCGAATTTCATATTAGTTTTTTCTTAATTTGTAATCAAATAGTACATGTGCCAACAAGGCCAAAAGTGTAAAGCATGTTCCTACTGCAATAACACCAGGCCATTGGAAGTGTTGCCAGGCTTGTGCAGCAAAAAAGGTGCCTGTTGATCCGCCAATAAAATAGCTGACCATATAGACTGTGTTTAGCCGATTATTGGCACCAAGGTTTAATGCGTAGAAATCACTCTGATTAAGGATATGCATAGATTGCAAGCCGAGATCAATAAGGATGACCCCAAGAATCAACCCCCAATAGTGATCGCCAAAGAGGGCGAATAAGAGCCAGCTAAATAACATCAATAGAATAGCGTATAAAATGATTCTAGGTTTGCCTATATAGATTGTTAGCCTGTTTACAAAAGCAGCAGCAAGCGCACCGCAAGCCCCAACGAGTCCAAATGATCCAGCTGTCGCCGGTCCATCAAAGAAGGGGGGACCTTCCAGGTGGAAGACGAGCGTTGTGAAAAAAGCAGAGAAAGCCCCGAATCCCATAGCGCCTCGAAATGCAGCTAGCTGCAATACAGGTTGCTTTTTTGCAAAATTCCATACCGAATGCATCAATTCGCGATAGGAACCTTTGAAACTTGGCATCACTTCCGGTAGTTTTATTGCTATGGCAATGGCTGTAACAAGCATGATAAAGGTGGCAATCCAATACATTTCGCGCCACCCCAGGTAAGAACCTACAAATCCGCTTACGACCCTGGAAAGTAATATACCTATCAGTAGACCTGACATGACCATTCCTATTGCCGAAGCTTGCTTTTCTTTGGTCGCAAGTTCCGCAGCCATTGGTACAAAAACTTGGGGAATAACAGATGTGAAACCAATAAAAAAGCTAAATATCAATATAGAATGGATCGAAGTGGATAAGGCCATGCCAGCCAAAGAAAAAATAATGAAAAAGAAATCGATCAAGATCATTTTTTTTCGCTTAAACATATCACCTAAGGGAACGATCAGTAATAGGCCAAATGCATATCCAATCTGCGTTAACATAGCCGAATTGCTGACCATGGCCTCGTCAATATTTAGATCTTTGGCAATCAGGCCCAGTAAGGGCTGATTGTAATAATTGTTGGCGACAACTAAACCCGTGGCGATTGTCATCAGCCATAAGGTTGCTTTGGGGAGTTCGTTTTTAATATCTATTGTTTGCGACATGTGCAATTAATGTAATTCGTCCCAGAGATCCTGAAATTTCTGTTTCAATGTTGCAACTTCTTGCTCTAATTCTCCAATTCGGTCGAGTAATGCCTGATCGCTCATAGAGTTGTTAGCTGGAGTACTATTTTCATAGGCTTCAAGATTGATTTCGCCCAATAAATGAATATAGCGGACTTCTTTATGTCCAATTTGTTTAGGAAGGGTCTTTAAGTAACCTTCTTGTGTTAATTTTTCTAATTGTCCATTGATTTCGCTCAATGATTCAAATTCATAAAGTCTCCCAGAACTCGAATTGATTTCGCCAGCGGTCAATGGTCCTCTGAGAAGCAATAGACATACAATAGTTAATTCAGAAGGGACGAGTGGAAATTGTATGGCAAAATTGTGCTTATATTTAGTTACACGAGATCCACCACCAACAACTGTTGAGATTAAGCCCTTTTTCTTCAATAAATCTAAGGTAGAGACAATATCTTCTTCCGTATATTGTACAACTGGTCTACGGGAAGTTTTCTGGTTACAGGCGGCTTGCAAGCTGTTGATCGTCATCGGATAGTATTCTGGGGTTACTTTTGATTTTTCGATTAGTGAGCCTAGCACACGTTGTTCCATGGCAGACAATTGGGGCAAATTAGTTGTTTCCATTTAGTTTCAAGAATATTTTTATGATCGAATACAAGTATGCTGTTATAGTGATATAACATCCGCTTGAGGATTTGTTCTTTCTCAAAGATGCCCTTTTTCTGATATAACTCCAAAAGATCCAATAGATATTCTTGAAATAAATTGGTAGGAGTTATGCATTTAGATTTCTTATCTTCGCATGAGTAATATTAGATTTAAGGTGCTTAAGATAGCTTTCCGTCAAGAATTTGTTCACCCTGTCAAAGAGGGGCATCGTTTTCCGATGCTGAAATACGAGTTGATTCCTTTACAGTTAAAACATGAGGGGATGGCGGACGAGTCTAGTTTTTTCAGCCCTGAACTGGCGAGCTTTGAGACCTGCTGTTTGGTCCATGACCCAGTGTATGTCAGAAAGCTATTTGATTTGGCTTTGGATCCTAAAATGATTCGAAGAATTGGTTTTCCATTGAGTCAAAGCCTTGTTGATCGAGAACGTTATATTTTGGACGGGACAGTTAAAAGTGCAAAGTATGCCCTGGAGTATGGTGCTTCTTTTTCCATTGCTGGCGGGACACATCATGCGGGTTATGATTTTGGAGAAGGCTTCTGTTTGATGAATGATCAAGCAACTGCTGCAGGCTATTTACTAAAACACAGACATGCTAGCCGTATTCTCATCATTGATCTTGATGTGCACCAGGGAAATGGTACCGCGCATATTTTCGAGGGACATAAACAAGTATTTACCTTTTCTATGCATGGTGAGAAAAATTATCCATTTGTCAAACAGCGTTCTCATTTGGATATTGGCCTATCAGACAATATTACCGATCGGGATTATCTCACATTATTGGAAGATAACCTATTCGATCTATTTAGACGAGTTGAGCCTGACTTTGTTTTTTACCAGGCAGGAGTAGATATTTTGGAAACGGATAAATTAGGGAAGTTAAACCTAAGTCCAGATACCTGTCGCGGGAGAGATGAATTGGTGTTCCAAATGTGCCGTAAATACAATATTCCAGTTCAGGTAAGTATGGGAGGGGGATATTCTCCCGACATTAAAGATATTGTCAATGCACATTGCCAAACATTTAAAATAGCAATAGATTTATATAATTTATAAGATAAGAATATGTTTTTTCACCAAGATGCGACTTTCGAAGCATTATCTATTCATCGTGTGGGCAATAAAGCGCAAGATGAATTTTATATTTTGTCAGATGCACCAGTTTCTCTTGAGGGAGATGAAGTGCTGCCCGGACTTTTGATGCAGTATTTTATGAGCCCTTTTGCAAAGGTGAATGAGGTATACCGCCTATACCACCCGAATGAAGAGTTGGAGCTCAATGAAGTTTTTTATTTTGTGAGGCAGTACTTTAAGGAACAGCTCCCATTTCACGATTTTTCGCAGCAGATTTCAAAACATCTTTATGAAGTTTCGAATCATCCCAAAATTAAAGCTGGAGAAGTATATATTGTCGCGTTAAAAAATATTCAGATTGAAGGAGAAGAACATGATGCCATTGGTATATTCAAATCTGAAAATAAAGAAACTTATCTGAAAGTATATCCGGAACAAGGAGCTTTTATGCTGGAATATGAACAAGAAGCAATCAATATCAATAAACTGGACAAAGGCTGTATTATTATTAATGTCGAGGAAGAAGAAGGCTATAAAGTTTTAGTGCTCGATCAGACAAACCGTCAGCAAGAGGCTGTATACTGGAAAGATGAGTTCTTACAACTGCGTGTACGTAATGATAATTTCAACCAAACGGGCAATTATCTGAAAGTCTATAAAAATTTTGTTCAGGAAAAATTGGATGAGACGTTTGAATTAGAGAAAGCAGACAAAATTGATCTGATGAACAAATCCATGAATTACTTTAAGGAAAAAGAAACTTTTGTCCAGGAGGAGTTTGAGGAGGAAGTATTAGGCAACCCTCAGGCAATCGCTTTATTTCAGGATTTTAAAGCGGGTTTTGAGGATGAATTTGACTCTCCATTTCAGGCAAGTTTTGAAATAGCCGATAAAGCCGTGAAAAAAATGGAATCTTCTTACAAATCTGTTTTAAAACTAGATAAGAATTTTCATATCTATGTTCATGGTAAACGTGAATACCTGGAGAAGGGGTATGATGAGGATAAGGGCATGAATTACTATAAAGTCTATTTTGAAAACGAAAGTTAATCGTTTTATATTTTATTGAATGGAAAAGCGAGATAAAAGAACTGTTTTCACCGCGATATTACTCTTGATGGGAATTTTTCTTTTCTCTTTGATTGAGAGAAATAGCCAGTGGATTGAGGCGTTTTATGCACGAGGGTTTTACCGCCTATATAGTTATGCGCCAAGATTTGTTTTTGGTTATGTTCCATTTAGTCTAGGTGATTTATTTTATATCGTCGTTACTGTATTTTTACTCTGCTTAGTCGTTAAATTGATTGGAAATTTATGGAAAGGAAGATGGAGAACTTCTTTTCGTTCGTTTTTGTTTGTGATCAATCTATTATTGGGACTCTATTTTTTCTTTTACATATCATGGGGTTTAAATTACTACCGTAAGCCAATCAGTACGAATGTACATTTGCAAGTTGATAGCCTAAAGCTGGCCGATTATCTTGTGGTATTAAATAGATATTTGGATAGTACAAATAATCTACGGGAAAATGTAGATCCATCGCAATGGGAGGAGCGTAAAGATGTTATTCAGGAGGATCTGAATAAATGGGTACGACAAGATACGACGTTCATGGATTTTTTGTCAAGGGGTCAAATCAGAGCAAAATCACCATTAAATAGCTCGATAGTTTCCTTTTTTGGTGTTTCAGGGTATTTCAATCCATTTACCCATGAAGCACAGGTTAATACAGCTATGCCGGTGACCTTTCTCCCTTTTACCACGGTGCATGAACTTGCACACCAACAGGGAATTGGTTTTGAAGATGAAGCAAATTTTATCGCCTTTGTTCGCTTACAGCAACATCCGCAAGATTTTTATCGATACTCAGCTTATCTACAGACGACACTCTATATGTTACGTGAACTGCAGGGTATTTATCCGGGTTTATGGAAAGATTACAAAGGAAGATTGAGTGTAAAAGTATTGAAAGACATGGAAAAAGAAAAGTATTTTTGGAGTCAATACACGGGTTGGGTCGATGATGTGATGGGATTGTTTTATAATCAATACTTGAAACACAACAATCAACAGGAAGGCATAGCGCGGTATGATCGGATGACGCGATTGGTATTGGCTTATGAACTCAGAAGAAGAGGATGTAGATGATAGGAGGAAACGATGAAAAAAGCCGTACTATAAAGAATAGTGCGGCTTTTTTATGGTTTTAACAATATTTCTTATTGCGTTGAAATGAGTTCAAATGTCCCTTCGGTTCCCGGGCTTCCGGAATAAATTTGCCCTTGAGGCAGTCCCCTTAATCCTGTGGGGGCAGATTTGATTCGATCATAAATGTTTCTCAAGTCTGTGTTTGCATTGACGGCTCTCCCGCCTGCTACTACATCACCATAAATATAATTTGTAGCTTTTTTGTTTGTTGTTTGCGGTTTAATACTTCCATTCGTTAAAGTGACTTTAACTTTTCCTCCGTTCCCATTCGGAAAGGTTTTGGTCCCATTGAAAGCGTCATCTCCTTTTGCAATGATATAGAGGGAACCTAATTTTTGGAAATTAGCATGAATGTCAAAATTGGCACCATTATTCTTTCCATCGGTGCCATACATCGTTGCTTTATTTCCAATTTCAGCATAACCAATGGTTAGCTTTACATTTTTCTTGCCATAGAAAGAAAGGGAAGAATTATCTTTCATGATCAAGGTATCAATATGCATAACAACAGTTGAGTCTCTGCTATCGATATTTTTTTTTGCCTTTTTGCCAATTTCCAGTTTAGAAATATGTTGTGTTTCTTGTGCTTTTCCTGCGAAGGCCATTGTAAAGCAAAGAAAAAAGCCTAGAATAATTTTAAATTTCATAAAACTTTTAATTAATTATAACTACTAGTAGTTTGACAAATAAAAGGCAAAAGAGTTTAAATTTTAGCGAGATATTTTACAATCAATTTGGCCGTTTTTTCGGAAGCACCAGGAGAACCTAGTTTTTCTGCCAGGATATCGTAGTTTTCCATCACACTAGCCCGATGCGATTTGTTATTGATCAATTCTCCTACTTCATATGAAATATCATATGCCGTACAGTCTTCCTGAATCAATTCTCTGACAGACAGAAAGTTATTAATTAGATTCACTAATGAGATGAATTTGACTTTGATGACTATTTTGGCTATCCATACTGATATTGGATTGGCCTTATAGACGACAACCTGAGGTACTTTGAGTATACCCGTTTCAAGTGTCGCGGTTCCACTTGTAACGACTGCGGCTTCTGCGTTATTGAGAATATCGTAGGTTTGATTAAAGATTACCGGAATATCTATACCCTTAAAAAACTGCCTGTAGTAAGTCTCATCAAAATTAGGGGCACCCGCAATTACAAATTGATGGACGGGAAAGAAAAATGGGAGTTCCGCCATGATAGGAAGGAGGCTGGCAATTTCCATTTCCCGGCTTCCAGGTAAAAGAGCTATAAGCGGTTTTTCTGAAAGACCGTGCTGCTCTCTAAATTTAGGATTGAAATTATAGTTCGAAATAGCATCTAAAAGTGGGTTTCCAACGTAATCAACGGGCATGCGCCATTTTTTGTAAAAATCTACCTCAAAAGGCAAAATACAAAACATATGATCAACAATGCGTTTGATTTTCTTTACGCGTCCCTGGTTCCATGCCCATACTTTAGGGGAAATATAATAGCATGTTTTGATTCCATGTTTTTTTGCAAAATCGGCAACTTTCAAATTAAAACCAGGAAAATCTATCAGAATAACAGCATCTGGTTTTTCTTTTAACAGGTCATTTTTAACAAGTTTGAGGTTCTTGGATATCTTAGGCAGATTTTTCAAAACTTCAATGAAGCCCATAAAAGCCATTTCGGAGGTATGTATCAGTGCTTTTTTTCCCGCCTCTACTTCCATTAGATTCCCTCCTACGATTTGGAAAGTCGCACTGGGGTCTTCGATTTTTAATGCTTTAATAAGATTAGCACCGTGTAGGTCCCCTGAAGTTTCGCCTGCGATAAGATAGTATTTCATATTTAAATGATTGATTCTTTAATGATCATCTAAAATATCCATATTTAAAACGAGTCACAGTTTTACATATGGATATTTCATTGAAATGATCGTTTTTGAACTGTTAAAGATAAGATTATTCTAGGTATATGATGAATTTGAATATATTATTCCATATCTTTAATCAAAGATGTTTAACTTTTGAAGAAAATATCCTGAGTATAAAAGCTAAATAGTATTTTTGTCTTATGCAACGATTGTGGTCTTTAATAAGAAATAAGTATTTGTTAGCCGCTTTGGCTTTTCTAGTGTGGATGTTGTTTTTTGATCGAAATGACTTTGCTACCCAGTATAGTTATCAAAAGCAAAAAGCGAATTTGGAAAGTGAGCGATCCTTCTACCTTAAGGAGAATGCGACGATCATTAAAACAATTAATGATATTCGATCAAATCCGCAGGAAGTACAGCGCATTGCTCGTGAGAAGTATAAGATGAAAAAGGATAATGAGGATATTTATGTTATTTCTAAAGTAGCCCCTAAAGAAAATCATTAATATTTACTGTATACACTAATAATAAAATAGCGGCCATCATGTTTACATGACGGCCGCCTTTATAAAAAGTATATAGATATGGGTATTTTAATTTGCAGCTTGGGCTACTAAACCAATATATAATGGTTTCTTCTCATCATTTGCCTTCCCGATGAGTATCAATGAATAATAATAACCTTCAACCAATTTAATATCGCTGCGTGTCGCAATTGTCTTTCCTGCTTTATCACGAGCCGTGACGGTGAATGTACCACTCTTTTGAGTGATGAATCCCTGATGGGCGCTTGCTGAATTTTGTGTTTCTTGTGCTCTATTTGTCCATTCTGAAGGGGACGTCTGATCGCCTATTTTTAGGCTAACCAAATCTGTGCCTTCAGCAAAATTAAAGAAGCGTACACCAGATTCTGTATTTTTGATGTCTTTATTGATTCTATCTGTAGTGATCACCTGTACTGGTTTTGATTTTGTTCCAAACAGGAAGGAGGTATAGATTGTACTGTCTTTGACAGTTATAGTTGTATCCGTCAAGATGCTGTTGTATTCAGCGGAAACTGCTATTTTACGTGCTCCTGTAAATAGGCCAACTATCGGACTATAGCTTTTAAATTCCATGGGATAATTGGGATTCTGCAAAGCACCTCCGTCGGCGTAATAGATTACTGCATCGGCATCACTGTATCCATTAACCATCGTAAAGAGAGCCATTGGAACTCTTTGATCATCGTCATCTTTCAAACAACCTGTTAGAAAAAAGGTGGCTAATGCAATAGCAATAAAATTAAAAAATCTATAGTTTTTCATAACCGTGTAATATTAAAATCTATTTTTTATGTGAAACACATTGCGCTTGTGTTGTCTATTATACGGAGATAAGATACACTTTGCTACAGCGATCTGTAAAAATAATAAAATTTGTGTTCCGTCTTATTTTTTTATTCCGATCACATTCGCATAATCCACTTATAAATGGGCTGCTGGCCAAATCGGTCGTCAGTACTGATCAAATAATTACTTAGAAATGTCGGATTAGTTGGCGATGTGAATTTTGGTATAGCGCTGCTGGAGGCTAGCGATTTGGATTGTTAAATTAGTAATCTTAATTTTGAAATATGAACAATAGAATCAAAAGAATTGCTAAGGGGATGTTCGAGCAGTTTAGACATCGTAAAATTACGGAATCTGAATTTGTACAGGCGGAAGCAAAAGCTAGGAATCTAGGTGGTTATATGGATGACTTCAACCTATTAATTGCGATGTGCAAGGATACAATTACGGGAAAGTATAAAATGGATAAATGGAATTTATCGATTATTATTGGAACGATTGTATATGTTGTTTCGCCTATTGATGCAGTTCCCGATTTTATTCTAGTAGGGGGATGGCTCGATGATGTGGCTATTGTTGGTTATGCGATTCGTAAACTCAGCGCTGAGATGGAACAGTACAAGCGTTCAAAATTTGTCTATGAGACTTAGATAATAAAAAAAGCTACTTTTATAAAGTAGCTTTTTTTATTTATTGTTGAAGTCTGCTTAGTGCTTAAAGTGTCTAACACCTGTTGTTACCATGGAGATTCCTTTTTCATTGGCCATATCAATTGATAACTGGTCTTTGATTGAACCACCAGGTTGCAATACCGCCGCGATACCAGCTTCTGAAGCGATTTCCACACAATCAGGGAAAGGGAAGAAGGCATCCGATGCCATCGCACAGCCTTTAAGGTCAAAACCGAAAGAAATTGCCTTCTCAATAGCTTGTTTCAATGCATCTACACGGGAAGTTTGCCCTACACCTGAAGCTAACAAAGTGCCATTTTTAGCAAATACGATTGTATTTGACTTGGTGTGTTTTACAATTTTGTTCGCAAAATAAAGATCCTCCAGTTGTTCTGCAGTTGGTTGTACTTGTGTTACTGTAACCATTTGTTCAGGTCCTTCAATCGTATTGTCTTTATCTTGAAGAATGACGCCATTCAATAAAGTTTTGAACTGTTGGCCAGGCAATGCAACCTCTTTACGAACCAAAATAATTCTGTTTTTCTTCGCAGTAAGGATAGCGATAGCTTCTTCTGAATAAGAAGGTGCGATCAATACTTCGAAGAACAATTTATTGATTTCTTCAGCTGTCGAAGCATCAACTTGACCATTTGTGATTAAAACTCCACCAAACGCTGAAACAGGGTCACATGCCAAAGCGTCTAACCAAGCTTGTTTGATTGTTGTCCGAGAGGCAACTCCACAAGCATTAGTATGTTTTAGAATCGCAAATGTAGGTTCTATGAACTCATCAATCAAAGCAACAGCAGCATCAACGTCAACCAAGTTGTTGTATGATAATTCTTTGCCATTTAATTTATCAAACATTTTGTCCAAATCGCCGAAGAAAACTCCTTTTTGATGTGGGTTTTCACCATAGCGCAATACCTGTGCTTTTTGTTCAGATTGTTTAAATACCTCGAGTGGGCTTTCTTGATTGAAATAATTGAAGATTGCTGTATCGTAGTGTGAAGATGTATTGAATGCACGTTTAGCAAACTCCTTACGTTGCTCCAATGAAGTATTACCTTCTTGGTTCGCTAATATTTCTTCCAGTTCCTTGTAGTCATTTTTGGAAGAGATAATAACGACATCGTTAAAGTTTTTAGCAGCTGCGCGTATTAATGAAATTCCACCGATATCTATTTTCTCAATAATATCTTGCTCGGATGCACCGGAAGCAACAGTTTCTTCAAAAGGGTACAAATCCACAATAACCAAATCGATCTCAGGTATTTCATACTGAGCAAGCTGTTGTTGATCCGACTCAAGCGGGCGGCGCGCCAAAATACCGCCAAATACTTTTGGATGCAACGTTTTTACACGACCTCCTAAAATAGAAGGATAGCTGGTGAGGTCTTCAACTGGAACTACATCTATACCTAAATCTTTGATAAATGTTTCTGTTCCGCCTGTGGAAAAGAACGTAACACCGTATTTGTTTAATAATTCAACTAAAGGAGCGAGGCCGTCTTTATAATAGACTGAAACCAATGCATTTTTAATCTTTACAGGATGGTTCATTATGATGGATTTGTTTCGTGGCGCAAAGATAGGTATTTAAAATCTTGATACCAATAAATCAAGTACTTTAAATAGAAAGGAGAATCTGTTTACGAGATTCTCCTTTCTACATTGTTTTAATTTTATACCAAATTGAGCTTTAATTTTAGCTCTTCAGAAATTTGGTTGGTGATATCCCAGATTGGTTCTGGTTCATCGGTATTGTTAAATATGACCTGATCGCAAGTATCCTGATAGGGCAGTAGGTACTCGTTGTAGGAGGGTAGAACATGGTTTACCCATTTGTACATGACATCATCTTCAAAGTATCCCCGTTCAACCAGATCGCGGTGTAAGCGTCGTCTTAATGCGATATCCTGATCAGCGCTGAGAAATATCTTATGATTGATTAAATTATTCACTTCTGTATAATAGAAAATAAAGAGGCCTTCAATAATTAGAATCGGAGCCGGTTTGATTTCTAGTATTTTCGGTGTTAATGACGGGTTATTAAATGTATATTCTTCTTTATAGATGGTTTCACCGTTAAAGAGAGCCTTGATATCTTTATAAAAAGCATCTCTGTCGATTGATGTCGGAATATCGAAGTTATAGAGCCTATTTTCCTCCTGGGTTTTAGTATTGGCAGGAATGTAATAATCATCTTGGGAAATTAAGGTGACCTCATTTGGGTTAAAATGTTTTAAAAAACTATTTAAGAAAAAAGTCTTCCCAGAGCCACTACTTCCGGCAATTCCTATGACATACGGTTTGTTATTCATTCTTATTGTGCTATAAAAGCTATTCTATTCTGTTAATTTTCTAGTGGTAATCCATACGCAATTTCAACCTGAAAGCGTTTATCAAGGGCTCCTATACTTGCCGCAGCGGACTTTGATAACACGACAATTGCATTTTGGTTTTCGGCATTATCGTTGAATTTCCCAACCACTTTTGCATAAGTAACACTTTTTGTCATCGGGTTGGTAATTTTTAGGATAGTACCTACTGGAGCGCTTTTATGGAGTGCAAGGTTGCTGGTACCCTGAGACGAAAGTCCATCAATCCACACGCCAATTCCACGTTCGGATTTTTCGCGTATTCCGTAGCGGTTTGTTGAAATTTGATTTTCTTCTTTATCATCGTTGGTAGAATCGGGCGTTACAATTTCGATTCCTTTAGGTTCAACCAATTTTGGCCTTTCCGGAGGTAGGGGCTGATTTGGAATCATGAGCTTCATTCCTCCACTAATAATGTTGTTCTTTAAGTTGTTGGCTTTTTTGATATCTTCAACAGAAATACTGAATCTTTTCGATATGGCATAAAGTGTCTCTTTCTCGCCAACGATATACTCAGTAAAACCTTCTTGTTGTTGCGGGTTACGGGGATTTTGTACTGCCGTGTTTCCACGTTCGATAGTTACGGCAGATTTTGCCTTTCGACCAGTCGGAATCTTAACAATTTGACCAAGGCTTAATGTGCCATTGCCGTTTATTTGTGTCAACTGGCCTACCGTTGTTTTATACTTTTTACTTAACTGGTAATAATTGTCTCCTTTTTCAATTTTAAAGAGAACGTATTCTTCGCCATTGACTGCTTCAGTTCCTACTGAATCGGGGATGAAATTTGTACGTAAAGAAGTTGAATTTTTCGCTTCAACTTGTTGAATAGCTAATATCGCGATGGATAGAATAGCTATCTTTTTATATGTCTTTAATTCAAATAAAACTTTCATATATTTTGCAATTATACTAAATACGAAACAAACTCCCGTTTATTGTCTGTCAAAAGGAATATTTGTTCGTGAATAAGAAAATAAATGTTGAAGAACTTTAGTTCCAGTTTTGATACTGCAATCATAGATGCTGTCAATCTTTCTTTTGTGGATTGTACTAACCTGATTTGATAACGATTATCTTTGTCTTTTTCATAGAACGCCCAAATAAAGTGGTCATTCACCGTATTTATCCAGATCTCACCATCAATAGGGAAATCTTTTAAAAAAATGGGTAATTCGCCATTGTAGATAATAGGATAGACCAGCTTACTGGTATATGGTTTAATGGAAATCTCATCTTTGTTTTCGATGGACATCAATTCGAGATTCAGAAATAGTTGAAAACCCTGTGCTATTATTTTGGGTCTAACGAGCACACCTTGGTCAACCATCCCGATGAAAATGTAGTTGAACCAGGTTTCTTGTTGTTGTGGATAGTAACAATCGACAACCTGTATACCTGCATCAATTGGCGAATTATGGGCAATCTTCTTTAGTATTAATTTTTTACATTGGATTCCTCCTAATACCCATTCTTTGGCAATTGCCTGGAAGTCCCGAAGAACGTGAGTCCCTTCAAATGTAATCACATTAAAATAGGGCAGGGTATCATCTGGATTTCTTGTCTCTATAGCAATCAATTTATTCTCCGCATCGATTTCTATCCGCCAAATCGGGTATGTAAAAATGAAATTTAATGCTTTTGAAATTGTGTGATTCGCCATGTAATTTTAAATCCGAGGGGACAAACTTAGATAAAGTTGCTTTTATATACAAGTATAATTACTGATAAACTAATTTTATCCCGTTTAATGCTACTTTAGTTCAAAAAAAAATCCAGACAGAGCTGGACTTTTTTCAAACTAAAATATATTTTAAAATTTTGAACCAATTGTTAGCACAACATTAGTCCGTTGATTTTTAATGTCTGCGACCGGGCTAGCATTGCCCCAGTAATTTTCATTAATCAAATAAGGGCTTTCTTTGTAATTGACCGCATTATAAGCACCAGTCAAATCAATATACATGCCACGGCCAAGTTTAGCGCCGATACCTAAGGATGCCGTATAATTCGTATAGTCTGCATTTTTATAGGGGTTGCCACTGTAATTGAAACCAGCCCTTCCGCTAAATACATTATCAAATAACACTTCACCACCAAGTCGGGCGTTAAAAGCACCTTGGTAAGTGTCTTTGATGTTTTGATTCATGTTCTTTTCTAAAGTTTTACTGTAGTTTCCAACATCTTTAAAACGCATGGCTGCATAATCTACCCATTCAACATCGGCGGTTATTAATCCTCTTGAAAAAACTTGGCTTGCACCTAGAGATAATTTATAAGGTGTATTCATGTTATATTCCAAGTAACTGTGCCCCGCTTCATCACTGGTTCTGTACTCTTTAAATGATTTGTCTTCATTTGGTCTGAAGTAACGGAATTCGGAATTACTATATGATTCATCCCTGATACTCATAAATGTGGGCGATTTAGCGGTGAATCCCATACTAAAAGTTGGCGTAAATTTGTAGATTACCCCAAGTTTAAAATCTACACCAGTGCCATCTGTCGCTTGCGCATAATCATCATACAATTCATAATCTTTATCCAACATTGCATACTTTTGGGCATTGGTTGGTTTTAAAAATTCTGAGTCTTTGTTGATTTCCTTTAGTTGATTTGCGGTCATGGTTTGACCATATTCTGTAAACCAGCTTGAATTGTCGTAACTAAATGCAGTGAAACCCAAAGATGCCCCTAAATACAGTTTGTTACTATAATTGGCTCCAAATGATAATACCGATTCAGATTTGCTTCCTTTTTCTAGGATGGAGTTTACTTGATTAAAGCCATTCTTTCCATCGAAGGTTCCCCCCACAGTAATCGGAATATAAGCACCTGCATTTTTCGGATCTACGTCGAATAATAAAGAGTTATTAAATACTTCCTGGCCCCAGCCCTGCGTTCCTCCAACGTCTGAAAGACGGTCAGAGTAAGCATCAGAGATGGAACTTGTATTATTAACTCCTCGGTATTCCAACAGGTTATTATAGACGTAGTTACGATTATAAGCAATACCGACATTGAAATTTAACCAGCCTCTATCTAAGCTACCTCCATTGCGGTAAGTTGGCAGGTGAAAAACAATTCCAGCATTATCTAAGTTAAAATTATTCTTACTGCTGTTTGAATTTTGGCCAAAATAGTCGGTTTTATTTTTATTGTTAAGATATCGAGCGGTCAGTGATACATCGGACTGATTGAAATAGCCTAGACCTGCGGGGTTACCAGTAATAGAACTTATATCTCCACCTAAAGCGGTAGAAGCGTTTCCCATGGCTTTAAAACGAGCTGTTCCACCATTATCCCCTTGGGAAAATAAAAGTACATCTTTCGTATATTGCGCTTGAGCAGTCCCTGCTGCACCCAGAAGGAATGCAGTTCCAAAAAGTAATTTTTTGATTGTCATATGTTGAAATATCGTCAATAATAATCAGTAGCATATAATTTCTTATATGCTACTGTATAAATGCTTTTAACTATCGCGTACGTCCTCCACTTGATCTTGAGCTACCGCCTCCCGAAGAGCCTCCACCTGATCTGGAACTACCGCCTCCAGAAAAACCACCGCTAGAAGAGCGGGATGAGCCACTATCGTAGCTTCTTGTTGGAGGGGTATATGTTGGTCTTGACGTTGAGCTTGGATTGCTAGAACGTGTTTCCATCGAACGACTCATTGGACGAGATACCTCTCCTGAGCTTGTCCGTGATCTTGCACCATTGTTATAATAGCCACTTGTACTCCGTGTGCTATTAGGGTAAGAACCATTTACTCTATCCGATGTTCTTGTACGTGTACCATCTGAATAACCCCTATTTGATACTCCATCAGAAGTTCGTGTTCTTCCTCCGGTTCTATCATATGAAGAACTCCGTGATGATACTGAACCATCAGAATTCCTCGATCTGCCAGCAACAGATGTAATCCTTCCTCTAGAATCACGTGCTACACCAGTACGATCATACCCGCCGGAATTTCGGGCTACGCTGTTACGATCATATCCACCTGAAGTTCGGGTTCTTGATGATGAACTGCGTGTGTTATAGTTATCTCTATATACGGATCTACTTGAAGCGTAACGAGGTCTCGAGTTACCCCAATAACCACCACCCCAGTAACCATTTCCGTACCAGCCAGACCCCCAGTAACCGCCGCCATACCAGCCGCCCCAAGGTCTATAACCGCCATACCATGGAGATCCCCATCCGAGGCCGATAGACCAAGATGAACCCCATCCAGAGTTCCATCCCCATCCCATTCCGAATGATGGTCCGTATCCATACCAACCACCAAAACCATAGCCATACCATGGGTCAAAAAATGGGTCGAAATAGGTCATCCCTGGAGTTGCGTAATAAAAACGGTTAATACGGTTTGCATATTCAAGATCTTCATAGGAATCACTGTTGTAATCCTGATCAGAATATTCATCATCATAGTAACCCCCTTGCGCCTGCCCATTCGGTTGGGCCTGATCTGCATCTGTGTAATAATAATCTGGGCTTTGGTAAACTTTTTGTCTCGCTTGCCCATTATTGCCATAGACATCGTCGCCATAGATTTGCCTACTCGTACCGCAGGAACCTAGCATGAACGCTCCTGTTATGGCAAGTGCTCCGATAAATAATCTATTTTTTTTCATAATATCCTAAATCGTTATTTTCGATTATACAGCCTTATTTACTATCTTAGACGCAAATTTATCGAGTGGGTTTAATCGAAGTAATCAAAAATACAAATATTTTTTATTGAACGCTTTTCGTATTAGAATTACAAACGAGATTTAACGTAATAATGTTACAATAATTTATCAATTTCATATGAGTAAAGGAATAACAAGTCGTGCAGAAGATTATTCACAATGGTACAACGAGCTTGTGATCAAAGCTGATCTAGCTGAAAATTCAGCTGTACGAGGCTGTATGGTGATCAAACCATACGGATACGCTATCTGGGAAAGAATGCAAGCAATCTTAGACAAAAGATTTAAAGAAACAGGCCATAGCAATGCTTATTTCCCTTTATTCATTCCTAAGTCTTTTTTTTCAAAAGAAGCCGCCCATGTGGAAGGTTTTGCTACTGAATGTGCTGTAGTAACGCATTATAGATTAAAAAACGATGGCACAGGTAAGATCGTCGTGGATGAGGAGGCGAAGTTGGAAGAAGAACTGATCGTGCGTCCGACTTCCGAAACGATTATATGGAATACCTACCGTGGATGGATTGAATCTTATCGTGACCTTCCAATTTTGGTAAACCAATGGGCGAATGTAGTACGTTGGGAAATGCGTACACGTCTTTTCTTGCGTACAGCGGAGTTCTTATGGCAGGAGGGGCACACTGCCCATGCAACACAAGAGGAGGCTATTGCGGAAACAGAACGTATGCTTGATATATATGCCGAATTTGCGGAAAATATTTTAGCGGTACCTGTTGTACGCGGTAGAAAAACGGAAAACGAACGTTTTGCCGGTGCCTTGGATACCTATTGTATTGAAGCATTGATGCAGGATGGGAAAGCGTTACAAGCAGGAACGTCCCATTTTCTAGGACAAAATTTTGCAAAGGCTTTCGATGTGAAGTTTACTTCTAAAGAAGGAAAGCTGGAGCATGTATGGGCAACATCTTGGGGTGTTTCTACGCGTTTGATGGGAGCATTGATTATGGCACACTCGGACGATCAGGGGTTGGTACTACCACCAAAATTGGCGCCAATTCAAGTTGTTATCGTTCCGATTTTTAAAACTGAGGAAGAAAAGGCGCAGATTGATGTGTTCGTGAATCAGTTAACAGATGAGTTGAAAGTGAATGATATTTCTGTCAAATATGACGATCGAGATACACAACGTCCGGGCTTTAAATTTGCAGAATGGGAATTAAAAGGTGTTCCTGTACGTGTTGCCGTTGGTGCAAGAGATATGCAAAATGGTACAGTGGAATTGGCGCGTCGTGATACACAAACGAAAGAAACGGTCGCTCAGGAGGGCTTAGCGGGTACTATTGTGCAGCTAATGGGTACAATACAAGAAAATATATACCAAAAAGCGTTAAATTTCAGGACATCTCATTTTACTGAGGTGAATTCTTATGATGAGTTTAAGGAAGTGCTGGAAGGTAAAGGTGGGTTTATCTCTTGTCATTGGGATGGAACGACAGAGACAGAGAAACGTGTAAAAGAAGAAACCAAGGCAACAATTCGTTGTATTCCTTTGGATGCCAAGGAAGAGGAGGGGGTTTGTATCTTTACTGGAAAACCGTCGAATAGAAGAGTACTCTTTGCAAAAGCTTATTAATATCTTATAACATGAAGATACTCATTTTGGGATGTGGTTGGCTCGCAGAGTCTTTTGCAGTACAGATGAAGCATCGAGGTTATGAGGTTTGGGCAAGTACGACAAAAAGTGAAAAATACCATCGGCTCAATGCTGATGGTATTTTTTCGTTTATCATGGACTTTGATTGTGAAAGTTTTCCTGAAAATGTTGATTTACCTACCCGATTTGACTTTGTATTGAACAGTGTACCAGCTAGTCAGAAAAATAGTATAGCGGTTCTTAAAAACAGATTCTCGAATATCAAATTATTTTTCGACCATATTACATGGGAGAGGCAGGTTTTCTTGAGTTCTATTGGAATTTATCCGGACAAAGATGGTGTATTTGATGAATTCTATGATGATTCAGCTGAACTTTCATCAAAACTTCTACTTGCGGAGCAATATATGTTGGGATTGGCTAATACTATAATTTATCGTTTAGGAGGTTTGTTTGGTAAAAATCGTGTTTTTGCCAAGTATTTTTCCGAAAGTGTCTGTACGACGGGAGAGCAGCCGGCCAATTTTGTTCATATCGAAGATGTGGTCGAGCTAGTAGAGCTGGCATGTTGCCGAGTGTTGAAACATACCATTTATAATGTTGTTGCGCCGTTACATCCTAAGAAAATGGATGTTATTATAGCATCGGCAAAAAAATATGGCTATACCTTGCCTCTTGCATTCGAAGCCACAAATACGATTCAAAAGATAGTTAGCGGAAAATTATTGCAAGAAGAATTAGAATATGAGTTTGTTTTACCTGATCCTTTGCAATTTTAATTCATTTTTGTTTTAAAAAGAAAAATGAATTTATGTCTATCAAGGTGAAAAAATTAAATAATTTCATTATTTTAACCTTAATTCTACTAAGGGAAATTTGAGTAGAAGGTCATATTTGTTGAAATTTATCGATATAAACGGGTGTTTTCCAGATATCGACATATTCCTTTAAACAAACCGATAACAGATTTAGTATTTTAACAGCTTATTATAATAGAGCCATGACAAATGTAGAGAGACATCAATATATCTTAAAACAATTAAAGGAAGTCGGCGTAGTTCAGGTAATTGATCTATGTGAGGAATTGGGTGTTTCCTCTGTGACCATTCGGAAGGATTTGACCTTGTTGGAAGATAGCGGATTGTTGTTTAGAACGCATGGCGGGGCAACACAATATAATCCATATACGACTGATCGTACTGTATTCGAAAAGGAGAAACTCCGTTCGGATGATAAAAGTAGAATTGGGAAAAAAGCAGCTGAAATGATTGAAGAAAATGATTCAATCATTATAGCATCTGGAACAACGATGCAGTCGCTTGCGAAGCAGATCATTCCTAAAGGGAATATCACCATAGTGACATCGGCATTGAATGTTGCAATGGAATTGATAAAATATCCTTCGGTTGAAATTATGCAGATGGGAGGGACGCTCCGTAAGACGTCCACATCTGTGACAGGAAAATATGCGGAAAGCTTATTGCAGGACTTTTATTGCAGTAAATTATTTTTAGGGGTAGATGGGATTGATCTGGAGTATGGTGTGTCAACTTCGAGTGCCCAAGAAGCACAATTAAACCGCATTATGATTGATACCGCTCAAAAAGTTGTTGTATTGGCCGACTCATCTAAATTCGGAAGACGAAGCTTCGGAAGAATTTGCGGTTTTGATAAAATAGATGTGCTAATTACTGACGACAAAGTAAATACAAGTTTTGTGGAGTCGTTAGAAAAAGCAGGTGTCAATGTTATCGTTGTTTAAAAAACTGTCCATCAATTAATTACAGTGCCCCCAAAAGTGTCTAACTTTTTGGGGGCATAGTGATTGTGGATAGTATTTTTTCGTTAAGCCGGCTCTTGTTGACTTAAGCAATGGAAACTTCCTAATCCCCAAATAATATCAACGGAATTGATTCCAATGACTCTGCGCGTAGGGAAACAGTCTTGGATGATCTCCAGCGCTTTTTGGTCATTTTTGTCATTGAAGATTGGTACGACAACGACCTCATTTGCAATATAAAAATTTGCGTATGAAGCTGGCAATCTTGTGCCATCATAAATGACCGGTGCTGGCATTGGGAGTTCAATAATGTGGAGTGATTCTCCATTTAATAGTCTGAATGAACGAAGTGTTTCGAGGTTTTCTTGAAGTATTTTGTAGTTCTCATCTGTCGGATCGTTCTCTACAACCGTTAAAACTGTGTTTTTGTTAACGAAACGTGTGATATCATCAATGTGTCCGTCTGTATCATCTCCAACAATACCGTCACCAAGCCATAACACTTGCTCTTGACCGTAAAACTCTTTTAAATAGGTTTCAATTTGGTCTTTTGTTAGATGCGGATTGCGATTGTCATTAAGTAGACAAGCTGTAGTTGTCATAATTGTCCCTGCACCATTAAATTCAACAGATCCGCCTTCCATGACGATGTTGGGGGTATATAATGGAAGATTAAATTCTTTGGCAATACGTGTCGGAACAACGTCGTCTAGATCAAAAGGAGGATATTTCCCCCCCCAAGCATTATAACCCCAATCGACAACAGCTTTTTCATTTGTTGTTTTGTTAATAATAAAGGCGGGGCCGTGATCTCTGCACCAAGCATCGTTGGTTGGATTAAAATAGAATTCGATATTGCTAAAATCTGTTGTCACTTCTTTCAGTGCCGTAATAGCAAAATCTCTCATTTCTTCATTAGCAACGTTAATCCTTACTTTTTGTCCTGCGGCGACCGCTTTAATAAATTCGCAATAAGGTTTGTATATTGTTTCGATTTTCCCCGGCCAAGATTCTTCTTTATGTGGCCAGCTCAACCATAAGGCTTCCTGCTTTGCCCATTCTGCGGGAAATGAGAATCCTTGTTTTTTGGGGGAATTGTCAAAATATGCCTTTGTAAATTTCTTTTCTTGTTCCATACTTATTTTAGGGAATTAAAAAAAGCCATTTCAGTTTGTTCCAGCACAGTTGCGTGCATTCAAAACTGAAATGGCTAGTATATCCGGTATTAGTCTTCGTCAATAAAACGTTTCGTGATAGGCGCGTACGTTTCAATTCTTCGATCTCTCAAAAAAGGCCAATGTTTTCTGAAATAATCAGACTCACTTAAATCCAATTCGACAACTTGTATTTCTTCTTTGTCATGTGAAGCGAGGTATAGCAATTTTCCCTGCCCGTTCGTTACGAAGCTTCCTCCCCAGAATTTCATTGCACCATCCTGTTCAAATCCAACGCGGTTAACGGATACGACAGGGACGCCATTGGCGACGGCATGGGAACGTTGTATTGTTTGCCATGCATTATATTGATCTTTGTTGGTTTCCTCGTCTTGATCTGTTGCCCATCCAATAGCGGTAGGATAGAATAAGATTTCAGCTCCCATCAATGCTGTAATTCTAGATGCTTCGGGGTACCATTGATCCCAGCAGATTAATATGCCTACTCTTCCAAACTTTGTTTTGAATACTTTGTAGCCTAAATCTCCGGGTGTAAAATAGAATTTTTCATAAAACGCTGGGTCATCTGGGATATGCATTTTGCGATATTTTCCTAGATAGGAACCATCTGCATCTAATACAGCGGTCGTGTTATGGTACAATCCTTCCGCTCTTTTTTCAAATAATGAGGCGATAATTACGACTCCTGCTTCTTTGGCAATAACTGATAGCGCATCCGTCGATGGGCCAGGAATGGATTCAGCCAATGCGAAATTGTCATAATCTTCTACATCGCAAAAATATAAAGAGGTAAACAGTTCTTGCAGACACACAATTTGCGCACCTTTTGCAGCGGCTTCTTTTACTTTAGCGATAGCTTTTTCGAGATTCTCTTGTTTGTTTGCGGTACAGCTCATCTGTACTACTCCAACTTTTACTTTGCTCATTCTTTTATGCTTATTTTAATTCAAGCACAAAGATACTATTCTTAATTTGGATTTGTTCCGTAGGAAAAACAAAAAGAGCTCTAGAGCTCTTTTCGTAATCTTGCTACAGGAATATTCAAAGCTTCCCGATATTTTGCAACCGTTCGGCGTGCGATATTATAGCCTTTTTCTTTGAGAATTTCAGTTAGTTTTTCGTCGGCCAATGGCTTCCGTTTATTTTCTTTTGCGATGCATTCTTCTAATATTTTTTTAACCTCTTTATTGGAAACCTCTTCACCGGAATCTGTTTGAATGGCTTCGGAGAAAAATGATTTCAGGAGGAAGGTCCCAAACTCTGTTTGTACGTATTTTGAATTTGCGACACGGGAAACAGTGGATATGTCCATGTCGATTTTATCAGCGATGTCTTTCAATATCATCGGTTTTAACTTGCGATCATCACCTGTAAGGAAATAATCATATTGATATTCCATGATTGCATTCATTGTTTTCAATAAGGTTTGTTGACGCTGTTTGATGGCGTCAATAAACCATTTAGCCGAATCAAGTTTTTGTTTGACAAATTGCACTGCTTCCTTCATCTTTTTGTCTTTTTGATCCGATTTCTCGTAATGTTCAAACATATGTTGGTAATCACGGCTTATTCGGAGTTCTGGAGCATTTCGGCCATTTAATGTCAAATGGAGTATACCGTCATTATTGCTGATATGGAAATCTGGAATAATATGGAGCTGTTTTCCCGCAACTGCACCCGAGTCTCCCGGTTTGGGGTTAAGTTTTAGGATCTCGTTGACTACATTTTTTAAATCCTCCGATGAAACACCTAAAGATTTTTCTAATTTATCGTAATGCTTTTTAGTGAACTCTTCAAGGTAATTGGCTACGACTTTAATAGCGAGTTTAATTGTCGGATTTTGTGCATCTTTTTTTTGTAATTGGATCAACAGACACTCCTGCAGATCCCGTGCACCAATTCCCGCTGGCTCAAAATCTTGAATCACCTTTAACATATCAATTACTTCATGCTCATCGGTCATTACATTTTGGCCAAAAGCTAAATCGTCTACAAGATTGATAATAGGTCGGCGTAAATAGCCATCATCATCTAAACTACCAATTATTTGTTGGCCAATTAAAAAGTGTTTGTCATCCAATGCCAAAAGGTCTAATTGTTGTTGTAACTGTTCATAAAAGGAGTGCTGAATAGCCACAGGCATTTCCTTTCGGTCGTCGTCGTCGTCTCCATAGTCATAACCGTTGCCATAATCTTTGAAATCATCTTCCTGTATATAGTCTTCTAAACTAAAGTCTTCTGAGTCGAATCCATCTTCGTTGTCAAAGTTATCGTCTGGATCTTTATCAGGATACTCTTCTATTGGATCCGTCATATTAGTCAAGCTACCATCTTCTAATGCAGGATTTTCTTCTAATTCTTCCTTAATTCTGGCATCTAATGAAACTGTCGGAACCTGTAGCAATTTTATAAATTGTATTTGCTGAGGAGACAATTTTTGCAATAGCTTTTGTTGTAATGTTTGTTTTAACATGCTAATAGTTGACTTTTTTACATCTAAATTTAAACAAATATCATTATTATTTTAAAATAAAATCGATAATAAATAAAAAATAGGTATAATATTTGTGGAACCGGAGCTAAATTTATAAACCAAGACAGGGCTGAACTCCTTTTTCCTGAAAAGGTCGGCCTTAGCTATTTATGTATTGCCATTATTTCCAAAATCAGCCTATTGGATTATGTCATAATTTACCTTTGTTGGAAAGGGGATTTTATTGTTAAAAAATGTGAATAGTTGATTACAGCGATTTATTTAATTGTATATTTAGCCCCTGAAAATAGATATAAAGGCATATTGGATGGGCATAAAACCTTTTGCTGGCCGGATGTGTTGAATATAAGATAAATTTCCATTTATGTTTAAACGTATTAAGAATAGAATTCTTCGCTATCTCGTTATAGCAATATATTTTATCATTATATTGATTTGTGCTATACAACTGAATTTTTTGTGGCTGTTTGGTTATTCTCCGACAAAAAAGGATATTGTTATGCCCAGTGTGAATATCTCTACGGAGTTATATACGGCAGATAGTGTTTTAATTGGAAGATACTTCGACGAGGATAGGAATCCGATACCATTTGACAGTATCCCTAAGTCAGTTACCAATGCCTTGATAGCAACTGAGGATGTGCGTTTTTATAGTCATAATGGAGTTGATTTTTTTGGACTTGGGTCAGGGATTATTTCTACATTGAAGGGAGACAAGCGTGGGGCAAGTACTATTACCCAACAATTGGCTAAAAATCTTTACCGTACGCGTTATAATAAGGCCGGCGGTTTGCTTACACGTCTTCCGGTTGCTGGATTGGTAATTACTAAGTTTAAGGAATGGATGACTGCTTATAAACTAGAGCAACGTTATTCCAAGAATCAAATATTGGAAATGTATTTAAATACAGTATCTTTTAGTAATAATGCTTATGGGATTGAAACTGCTGCAAAACGGTATTTTTCAAAGGGCGCTAATCAGTTGAATCAGAATGAAGCTGCTGTTTTGATTGGTATGTTAAAAGGGACTACGCTTTACAATCCAATCCGTAATCCAGAAAATGCATTTGTGCGGAAAAACACCGTTTTAAGTCAAATGTATAAAGGTGGTTTTCTAAAAAAAGAAGAATACGATAACTTAGCTAAAGAGAAAATCATTTTAAATACAAACAGCCAAGATCTTAATGCTGGTGGAGATTCATATTTACGTGCTGCGGTAGCTAAATGGCTTGAAAAATGGTCTGAGGAAAACAATTATGATATCTACACGGATGGTTTGAAGATTTATACCACAATAAATTCCAAGCTGCAAAAGCACGCTGAAGAAGCGGTAGCAAAACAAATGGTCGAATTACAGCAGCGCTTAAATAATACCTGGGAGGGACAGGAGCCTTGGCGCGATTTGTCAGGCAAGGTTATTCCAAATTTTTTGGATAATCTGGCTAAGAAAACCCCTTATTATGTTTATCTGAGTAAGAAATATACAAATACGCCTGATAGCATCAATTACTTCCTGAACAAAAAGAAAAAAATGGAAGTCTATAATTGGAAGGATGGTAGTAAGATCGAAAAAGATATGTCTACAATGGACTCTTTGAAATATTACGCCATGATGTTAAATGCAGGGATGATGTCTATGGATCCATATTCGGGTGAAATTAAAGCTTGGGTGGGCGGTATTAATCATCAGTATTTTAAGTATGATCACGTGATGCAGGCGAAGCGCCAAGCTGGATCCACCTTTAAGCCTTTTGTATACTTGGCTGCTTTGGAGTCAGGCATGTCTCCTTGTGATAAGATTACGGATAAACCTGTTACGATTAAAATTGATAAGGGTGATTCCGTTGAAGTGTGGGAGCCCAAAAATGCGGACTGGAACTTTTCTTACCGTGAAATGTCCTTGCGCCATGCGATGGCGCGATCCATCAATTCGGTGACAGTACAATTAACTGATATGGTTACCCCTGCAAAAGTCGTTGACGCGGCCCAGCGTTGCGGCATCTCAAGCAAATTAAATCCAGTCGCCTCAGTGGGTTTGGGCCCTAACGATGTTTCGGTTTTTGAAATGGTGAATGGGTACTCGACAATGATGAATCATGGTGAGCGTGTCTCGCCGTTACTGGTATCTAAGATCGAAGATCATGATGGTAATGTCATTGCGACCTTTCAAGCGGAGCGTAAGCAGGTGGTCGATAAGCAAGATGCTTGGCTGATGACTTATATGCTCCGGGGTGGCATGGAAGAACCTGGAGGTACATCTCAGGGCTTGTGGGAATGGGATTTATTTGATAAGGAAAATGAAATTGGAGGAAAGACAGGTACTTCTTCTGAATATGTGGATGGTTGGTATATGGGAGTGACTAAAGATCTGGTCACAGGCATTTGGGTTGGTTGTGACGAACGGAGTATTCATTTTAAAAATTCCCATTCAGGAGAAGGATCCCGTACAGCATTGCCAATATTCGGTGTGTATATGGAGTCTGTTTATAAAGATAAGCCGTTGGGCTATACCCAAGGTAAGTTTCCAAGTCCTACTGTTGAAATTACAAAATCCTATAAATGTGAAACTCCTCGTTACCGTGATCCAGAGCCTGAGCAGAGTGATTCTACGCAAGTAGACGAGCCTGTGGATGAGGGATTTATTGGGCCTGAGGAAGAGGGAGCCGAGCATCCTGTTGAACGCAATCATACTGAAGGTAGTCAGGACGGCGCTCAGAATGAAGGGGGAACGTCATTAAAAGAGAGTAGTACTTAAAATAAAATTAGATTTTAAGGGATAATTTTAAAAAATAGTAGAGGGGCCGCCTAGTTTAAACTGAGGTGGCTTTTTTATAGGTTTAAGCTGCGTAATGTGTATTTCTTTTTTGAAAAGTTTGATGTTGCTGTGGAAAAAGATTATTCCAGTTTGGGTTTGATTTACGAATGAGTCTTTCGATTTGCATGCTCGTAAAATGTTGTAGTTCGGTTATTTTTTTGTTGGCGGTTTCCAGGCTCGTGAACGATTCTGTGTAGATTATCCGATTTAAGTTGGGGCCCTGATTGAAAATAAAGCTATTTGACTGTTGTAGTTCCATTACGGTGCTGAAGATGTTGAGACTGAGTTTAATTTCAAAACGTTTACGATTGCTATCAGTCAATATATATATAATAAAATTGTTCATAATGCTAAATTATTTGGACGTTTAAAATAAATTTACTAATTTTATTGGCACAATATTACTAATAAAATTAGTTTTTGCAAAATATTTTTTTGAAAAAATAATATGTCAAATATTTCATCCAATCTAAAATTCCTTAGAAAAGGAAAAAAAATCACACAGCAACAATTTGCTGATATTATGGAAATTAAACGTGCCTCTGTTGGTGCCTATGAGGAAGATAGGGCTGAGCCTAAATATGAGTTGTTAAAGAAGATTGCTGAATTCTATGGTCTGACTATGGATGAATTGGCAAATGACGTTATTGACGACAAATGGAAGCCTGTTCCCAAAAGCAATGCGTCTAATTTAAGAGTGCTTAGTGTGACGGTGGATGCTGATGATCGTGAAAATATTGAACTCGTCCCTGTTAAGGCTAGTGCCGGGTATTTGAATGGTTATGGTGATCCCGAATACGTGGCTGAGTTACCCAAGTTTTCGCTTCCGATGTTCGGTCAGGGGACATTTCGCGCATTTGAAATAAAGGGAGATTCAATGTTACCTTTGCCCTCTGGGTCGATTATCGTAGCTGAGTATGTCGAGAATTGGCATGATATTAAACCTGGTAGTACCTATATTGTGGTATCTAAGGAAGATGGTGTAGTGTATAAACGTGTCGCTTTTAAATTTAAAGAAGATAAAGGTTTGAAGCTTGTTTCTGACAATAAAACATATGAGCCTTATTGGGTGGAGACCGCAGATATTCTTGAAGTGTGGAAGGCTAAGGCGTTTATAAGTACACAGTTGCCTGAGCCGACTCCGGAGCCAACAATGGAGACCTTGACGAGTATGATGGCACAGATGCAGAAAACAATTAACGCGGTTGTTGATAGTTCAAAATAGTGAAAAATTATTTCAGCATTTTTATCTTTATGTTGTTTGTGCAAATATTTTAAGAGGTTGCGGGGTGTTGAGGTATTGTTTTTATAAGGAATGTGGGTGTATTAAATATAAAAACAAGATGTCTAAGTTTGTTTTTTATTTTATAAAATACTATATTTGCATATCTGAAAGGAAGGGGGCTTGTATTGCCCCCTTTTTTTAATTCAATTAATTTAGCATTTCTAGAAACAGAACAATGCAGAATGTAGAAAAGAGAGTTATTGAACTCATAGAGGAAAAAATTGCAGATCGCGAGGATTTGTTTATTGTCAGTGTGAAGATGCGCCCAAATAAAATTCTTGAAGTGCTTTTGGATGGGGATAACGGTGTAAATATTGATGATTGTGCGCAGGTGAGCCGGCATGTTGGTTTCCATTTGGAAGAGGAGAATGTGATAGACGACGCTTATCGTTTGGAGGTTTCGTCGCCAGGGATCGATGCTAATTTTGTCAATATTCGACAGTACCAAAAGAATATAGGTCGTACAATTCAGGTAAAATTGAATGATAATACAAAAATTGAAGGCACATTATTGGCGGTGGACGATACGAAGATCAGTATACTTCAGAAGGTAAAAGAAAAAGGTAAAAAAGCGCAAGAGGTTGAAAAAGAACTTCCTTTTGATCAAATAAAAGCAACAAAAGTGGTAATTTCATTTTAATAATAATGAGTAACAGCAACATCAATCTGATAGACTCTTTTCAAGAGTTTAAGGAGTTTAAGAATATCGATAGACCTACTGTTATTACAGTGTTGGAAGAGGTTTTTCGTAGTATGATCCGCCGTCGTTTTGGTACGGATGAAAATGTGGATGTTATCGTGAATCCGGATAATGGGGATTTGGAGATTTGGAGGACGCGTGTGGTTGTTGAAGATGAATTTTCAGAGGATGATGATCTTGAAATCGAATTGGCAGAAGCTAGAAAACATGATGAAGATTTGGAAGTAGGCGATGATTTTATTGAACAGATCACGTTGGAAAGCTTTGGCCGCCGTGCAATTCTAGCGGCACGTCAGACTCTTGTGTCTAAGGTTTTGGAATTGGAAAAAGACGAAGTCTTTAAGAAATATAAGGATAGAGAAGGAGAGTTGGTCATTGGTGAGGTGTATCAGATTTGGAAAAAGGAGATTTTGGTATTAGATGAAGACGGTAATGAATTAATTCTTCCTAAATCAGAACAAATTCCTGCTGATTACTTCAAAAAAGGAGATGGCATTCGTGCAGTTGTACATAAAGTGGATATGATGAACAATAATCCAAAGATTATCATTTCACGTACAGCACCTGCATTTTTACAACGTTTATTTGAACTCGAAGTTCCTGAGATTTTTGATGGCTTGATTACGATTAAGAAAATAGTTCGTGAACCCGGTGAAAGAGCGAAGGTTGCTGTAGAGTCTTATGATGATCGTATTGATCCAGTTGGAGCTTGTGTGGGTATGAAGGGATCTCGTATTCATGGTATCGTTCGTGAATTGCGCAACGAGAATATCGATGTAATTAACTTTACAACGAATCACTCATTATATATCGCTCGTGCTTTGAGCCCTGCAAGGATTAGTTCAATCAAAATCGACGAAGAAAATAAGACTGCTGCTGTATATCTAAAATCGGATCAGGTTTCTCTTGCAATCGGACGTGGTGGACACAATATTAAATTAGCGGGTAAATTGACTGGTTATGAAATTGACGTTTATCGCGAAAATGATGAGTTTGATGAAGATGTGGATATCGAAGAATTCAGCGATGAGATTGAAAGCTGGGTTATCGATGAATTGAAACGTGTAGGTTTGGATTCAGCGAAATCGGTGTTGTCTCTTAGTGAAGAGGAGTTGGTTAGACGTACCGATTTGGAGGAAGATACTGTTCGGGAGATTGTACGTATTTTACAGGCTGAATTTGAATAAAATTCAGCTCGTTAATTTTTTTCTATCTAACATTCGGAATAAATTGTTTATGGATGGAAAAAAACATATTTTTGTAATTATATTAAAATAGTTTATATTATAGATGACTGAAGGAAAAGGAACAAACTTGCTTAAAGCAGCAAAGGAACTCAACATCGGGATACATACCGCCGTCGAATGTTTAGTGAAAAAAGGATATGATGTAGAAGCAAAGCCTAACACTAAACTGAGCGGAGAGATGTATGGTGTGCTGTTAAAAGAGTTTCAGGGAGACAAATCACTGAAAGATGAAGCTAAACAAATTGTTATTGGCAAAATTCGTCGTGAGGAGTCGCCGTCCACTTCTCCTAAGGAATCATCTAAGAATGAGGATTTCGACGATCATGATGAGTCCAAGGAAATCTTGGTGAAAAATACTGTAGAGATCCCTTCTGTTAAAGAATCAGCTCCTGTAAAAACAGAAGAGCCCGTTCATCAAGGTGGTATGAAGGTTGTTGGCAAGATTGATCTGGATGCGTTGAACAGAGGCGGAAAGATCAAGAAGGATGAGGCTGTGCAGGAGGAACCTAAGATTGTCAAAGAAGCACGTGTAGAGGTTAAAGCTGAAATTAAGGTGGAGGAAAAGAAAGAAGCCGAGATCAAAGCACCTATCGTTGAAGCGAAAAAAGAAGAACCAACGGTTATTGAGAAGAAACCTGAAGCTGTAACGCCGAAGGCTGAGATTCAAAGACCCGAAGTAGATAAAACTGAAGTAAAAGCAACTCCGGTTGTAGAGACAAAAACTGAACCTGTGAAGGTAGAAGACAAGAAAAAAGAAGAAACAGCGCCAAAAGCTGTACCAGTAACTCCAACAGTGGAGCCTGTGAAAAAACAAGGAGATGAAATTATTTCTGCTCGTGCAGAAAGATTAACAGGTCCTAAAGTAATTGGTAAGATTGAATTGCCATCTGCTAGGCCTTCCCACAAACCTGTGGCTTCATCTTCAAATGCTGGAAATAATAATGAGAAACGTAAGCGTAAGCGTACGAATCCAAATGGTCCAGTGAATCCAAATGCGGGACAAGGCAATGGTAATCACAATCAGAACCGAGGTCCTCGTGATGGCAATACTCCCAACAACCGAGACCAGCAGGGTAATCGAAGTGGGACTCCTCATGGGAATAATAACAATCCTAACAATCGTCAGGGACAGAACAACAACCAACATCATGGTAGACCGGGGCCGGGTGGCAACAACCAACACCAGAACCGACCAGGACAAGGAACAAGACCGCAACACGGTAATCGTTTTGACAATAGAGGAAAGGGAAGACCTGTTGAGAATAAGGAAGAGCCTTCTGAAAAAGAAATCCAAGACCAAATCAAAGCAACACTTGCTCGTTTGAGTGGTGCTGGTAAGTCAGGTAAATTTGCACAACGTGCTAAATTGAGACGTCAAAAACGTGACGATGTGGCTCAACATGCAGAAGAGGCTGCAATGGAGCAAGAAATGATGGCGAAAGTTTTGCGTGTTACAGAATTTGTAACTGCAAACGAATTAGCTAATTTGATGGATGTTCAGGTGACTCAAATTATCGCAACTTGTATGAGTTTGGGTATGTTCGTGTCAATTAATCAACGTTTAGACGCGGAGACTTTAACGATTGTAGCCGATGAATTTGGTTATAAGGTAGAGTTTATCAAACCTGAAGACGAGGAGACTGCTGAGCTTGAAGAGCCGGATACTGAGGAAAATTTGGTGTTTAGAGCGCCTATTGTAACGGTAATGGGACACGTTGACCACGGTAAAACATCGTTACTGGATTATATTCGTAAAGCAAACGTTACTTCTGGTGAAGCTGGTGGTATCACCCAACATATTGGTGCTTATGCCGTGAAATTAGATGATGACCGGAAAATTACCTTCTTGGATACTCCTGGTCACGAGGCCTTTACAGCAATGCGTGCACGTGGTGCTAAAGTAACAGATATTGTAATTATCGTTATTGCGGCAGATGATGCAGTCATGCCTCAAACAAAAGAAGCTATCAATCACGCTCAGGCTGCAGGTGTTCCAATAGTATTTGCATTTACTAAGGTGGATAAACCTGGAGCAAACCCTGATAGAATCCGTGAGCAACTTTCTGCGATGAATATCTTAGTCGAAGACTGGGGTGGTAAATTCCAAGCGCAAGAAATTTCAGCGAAAACAGGGGAAAACGTAGATCTATTGTTAGAGAAAGTCCTATTGGAAGCAGAGATGTTAGATCTGAAAGCTGATCCGAAAAAACGTGCTGTTGGTTCTGTAATTGAGGCTGCTTTAGATAAAGGTCGGGGTATTGTAACTACGGTATTAATTCAAGGTGGTACGTTACGTGTTGGCGATCCTATTTTGGCCGGATCACATTCAGGTAAAGTGAAAGCTTTGACGAATGAAAGAGGTGAACGTGTTAAAGAGGCGGGGCCATCTGTTCCAGTACAGATCTTGGGTATGGCGGGTGCGCCGACGGCAGGTGATAAACTTTATGTTCTTGAAAGTGAATCTGAAGCTAGAACTGTAGCCAACAAACGTCTTCAGTTACAACGTGAGCAAGGTATGCGTGCGACTAAACACATTACCTTGGATGAAATCGGTCGTCGTTTGGCAATCGGTAACTTTAAAGAGCTTAATATTATCGTTAAAGGTGATGTGGATGGTTCTATTGAAGCGTTATCTGATTCATTGTTGAAATTGTCTACTGACGAAATTCAAGTTAATATTATTCACAAATCAGTTGGTGCAATCTCTGAATCAGACGTACTATTGGCATCTGCCTCTGATGCGATCATCATCGGTTTCCAAGTACGTCCAACACAAAATGCACGTAAGTTGGCAGAAAATGAGCAAATTGATGTGCGTCTATACTCTATCATCTATGATGCGATCGAAGAAATTAAATCTGCGATGGAAGGTATGTTGGCTCCGAAATTTGAAGAGAAAATTGTTGCCGAGGTTGAAATTAGAGAAACATTCAAAATTTCTAAAGTTGGTACCATTGCCGGATGTATGGTTCGCGAAGGTAAAATTAATAGAAACAATGATATCCGCGTAATTAGAGAGGGCGTCGTTATTCATACTGGCAAACTAGCTTCTTTGAAACGTTTCAAAGACGACGTGAAAGAAGTTGCACAAGGTTACGAATGTGGTTTAAATATTGACCGCTTCAATGATATCCAAGTAGGAGACATTGTGGAAGCTTACGAACAAGTAGAAGTGAAACGTAAATTATAATCACTTAGGTGATACGAATAAGATAAAAGCGGCATTGATATTTTGATCAATGCCGCTTTTTGTTTTAACGTTCATATAACTCTATGGGAATCTGATCAGGATCAAAAAAGAATGTAAAGCGCTTATTTGTTAATTCGTCTATTCTGATACCTTCATGGGATATGCCTGCTTTTTCAAGTGTATTTAATTCCAGGTCAAGATTATCGACTTCGAATGCCAGATGTCTTAAGCCGGCAGCTTCTGGAAAGCTGAGTCGATTCGGCGGCGAGGGAAAAGAGAAAAGCTCGATAATGTAATGGTTATTGAGTTTGAGATCTAATTTGTATGAATTACGCTCTACGCGATAACATTCTTTTTCTATCTCTAGGCCTAATATTTCAGTATAGAATTTTTTTGAACGTTCATAGTTGCTACAGATAATGGCAATATGGTGAATCTTGTTTAGGCTTAATTTCATATATAAATAATTTATCTTAGCATGGTTACTGTACTCTTTTTTTTTAAAAGGGTATATGCCATATGATGATTATATTTTACATTATTTTGCTCTTTCATATTGTTTAGGCCATGCAATGTCAATGGATAATTCTTTGGCAAAATGTAATGGAAGGTGCGGGTCGTCGAGAAATTTTCGCGCGATTAAAATCAAATCAGCTTTATTTTGTGTAATGATATCCGATGCCTGAGTAGCCGTTTTAATCAATCCCACAGCGGCAACTTTATTTTTGGTATTCTCTTTAATAGCTGTAGCGAAAGGAAGCTGATACGCTGGTCCGACATCGATTTTCTGATGAGAAACCAAACCTCCGCTTGAAACATCAATTAGATCTACCCCTAATTTATACAACAGTTTTGATAGAGAGATGGATTGCTGTAGATCCCAGCCATTGTCTGCCCAATCTGTTGCAGAAATACGTACCCATAAACTTTGAGTTGTTATTTCTTGTTTTACTCTTTTCACAATTTCAATGAGGAAACGTATTCTATTGTCAAAGGTCCCGCCGAAAGAATCTGTACGTTCGTTACTCAGTGGTGAAAGAAATTGATGAATCAAATAACCATGTGCAGCATGGAGCTCAATAATTTCATAGCCCGCCTGTATTGCTCTTTTGGTTGCTGTTCCGAATTGTTCTATGAGTTTTTCAATAGCAGATATAGTAAGCTCTTGCGGTTCGTAATCTCCGGTATGGAAAACTATTGGCGATGGAGCAACTGTTTGCCAACCTTGGGGATCCGTTGGTGAAAATTGATTTCTGCCGGCCCAGGGTTTATTGTTGCTTGCTTTTCGGCCGGCATGGGCGAGCTGTATACCTGGTATGGAATTATTTTCCCTAATGAACTGGGTTATTTCCTTTAACTTTTCGATATGGCGGTCGTCCCATAAACCAAGGTCCCCATCGCTGATTCGACCTTCAGGACTAATTGCTGTTGCTTCTTGTATTACGGCGGCAGCTCCACCTAGCGCAAATTGGCCTAAATGGACAAGGTGCCAATTGTTGGCAAAACCGTCTTCTGCGGAGTACTGGCACATCGGGGATACGACCAAACGGTTTTTTAACTGAAGGCTTCCGATGTTTATTGATGAAAATAATTGATTCATAATGGCCTGTTTATAGAAGACAGGAGCAAGAAGAGCTCCTGTCTCGATTATTTCTATGTATTGTAAAGGGAAGCGTTTAAAAAGCCTCCTATTGAATCCTAGGGATCGTTATTCTATTATTAAGGATTTGTCGACCATAAAGATGCAGATTTTAACATTGCTCTCCTCGGCAGTTTTAAATTGGCAATAACCAGCTCTGCGAAATCCTCAGGTTGCAGGACCTTTTCGGGATCGCCGTCGGTGAGGCCAAGATCTTTAGACATATCTGAGGCAATTGTACTTGGCATTAGGGTGCATACACGAATATTGTTTTTACGTACTTCCCGCATTAAGGAGTCGGCAAATCCGATGACGCCAAACTTTGAAGCGCTATAGGCAGAAGTCGTTGCAGCGCCATTTAATCCTGCGGTAGAAGATATCATAACAATATCACCTTGGTTTTTCTTGATCAACTGGGGGAGAACTGTTTTTGTAACAAAATATGTCCCCAAAAGATTGACATTAATGATCGATGTCCAATCGGCAACATCCATATCAAGTACCGAAGAAAAGGAAGATATTCCAGCGTTATTAATTAGGATATCAAAGTCTCCAAAGTTCTCTTTAAGCTGCTCGATTTCTTGTTGTACAGCTGTGTAATCAGATACATCGAACACGGCATAAGTAATCTCAGTACCTAGTTCTGCCAGTTCAGCAGCGGTATTTTTTAAGCTAGATTCGTTTCTTCCTGTGATCGCGATATGTACGCCTTCTTTGGCTAACGCAAAGGCGATCGCTTTTCCTAATCCCTTTGCGCCACCCGTAATTAAGGCTCTTTTACCTGTTATATTTTCCATAAATATAAAAATAAGTATGATCTTTTTTATTCGTGTCAGATGAACCTCAAAAGTCACCTTATTTTGCCTTTTTTATGATATTTTCAATAATGGGGTAGGTGTTGGCCCGTATTTCTTCAAATTGATCCACGTGACGCCATTCCGCTTTTGTAATATCTTCCGCTGTTTGAGGGACTAGCTTAGGGACTTTGTTGACTCCCATTTCATACCAGTTTGTTGTTTTTAGGACGAATTCTCCATTTCGCAAAAAATAAGTATGATACGATGTTGTAATTTTTTTTCCTAAGTAGTTGATTTTAATGCCACATTCTTCTTCAACTTCGCGTACTGCTGCTTCTCGCATCTTTTCATTGTCTTCCACTTTACCTTTAGGAAGATCCCATTTACCTAATCGGTAGATAAAAAGATAATCTCCATCACCGTTTTTAACCAACCCACCGGCTGCTTTGATGATCTTAATCTTGTTTTTTATATTTTGAAATATGGTTTCAAAATCCTTGTTGATGTAGAGATATGTTTTTGGAACTTTATCAATTTCAGATTGTTTGAAAAGTTTTTGGAGATCAATCTCTTGAAAACTAAGTGTTTGTGGGTTTTTGATTTTCGAAGGAACAAAATCTGCTAAAATTAGCAGGGTTTCGTTCATATAAATTTTATAAATTTGCGCCATGAATAATTTAAATGAGGTTGAACAAAAAGTTGCTGAATCCTTATTGCAAATTAAAGCAATAAAATTGCAACCTAAAAGTCCTTTTACGTGGGCGTCGGGTTGGAAGTCTCCAATTTACTGTGATAACCGTATCACTTTGTCTCATCCAGCGATTCGTACATACATTCGTCAGAAGCTTTCTAAGCTTATTCAAGAAGAGTTTGGATCAGTGGATATGATTTCTGGAGTTGCTACGGCAGGTATTCCACAGGGCGTTTTGGTAGCACAAGATTTGGGACTACCATTTTCTTATGTTAGAAGCTCCGCTAAAGACCATGGTCGTCAAAATTTGATCGAAGGTGAAGTGGTTAGCGGTCAACGTGTAGTTGTAATTGAAGATCTTATTTCAACAGGTAAGAGTAGTTTAGTCGCTGTAAAGGCATTACGTGAGGCTGGCTGCAATGTTGTTGGATTGGTGTCTATTTTTACTTATGGATTGCAACAAGCTACTGATAATTTTACTGAAGCAAAATGTCCTTATTTCAGTTTATGTAATTATGACGCGTTGATTCAGGTTGCTGCTGAAAACAGCTATGTATTGGAAGAGGATATCGAGATTTTGAAAAAATGGCGTTTAAACCCCGCTACTTGGGGAGAGAATTTTCAATAAAGAGGATTATTTATCGTTATGACTACTATTCAGAACACCACGGAAATCAACAAAAATGTCAGCGAAGTATATGCATTTTTGGCTGACGTCAACAATCATGAACAGTTGATGCCAGAGAATATTTACAATTGGTCCTCGACAACTGATGAGGCTCGGTTTACAATTCAGAATATGGCAAAACTGGCACTTAAAGTGGAAAATCGCGTCGAAAATCAAATCATTAAGTTGATTCCTTCGGAGAAAGCTCCTTTCGAGGTAGCTCTACGTTGGGAGTTACAAGCTGTTACTGATACGCTAACAAAGGGGACGTTTATTATTGATGCTGATCTTAACATGATGATGAAAATGATCGCTTCCGGGCCATTACAAAAATTAGTTGATTTTCAGGTCAACAAATTAAAAGAAGTGTTAGGATAGGTTTGTTGTTAACGGATAAAAAGAAAGCATAAAAAAAAAGCTCGATTATTAATAATCGAGCTTTTTTTTTATGCTAATCTTTCGTTGACCTTTTTCCAATTCACAATATTCCACCAATTTTTAATATAATCAGCTCTTTTGTTTTGATAGTGTAGGTAATAAGCGTGTTCCCACACATCGAGACCTAAAATAGGGATTCCTTTTACTTCTGCAACGTCCATTAAAGGATTGTCTTGGTTTGGAGTAGAGGTAATTTTTAAGTCGCCTGAATCATCCAAAATCAACCAAGCCCATCCAGAACCAAAACGTGATGTTGCTGCTGCACCAAACTGTTCTTTAAATTTGTCCAAAGAACCAAATGTCTTTGCGATCATCTTCAGCAATTTGTCGGAGGGTTGGCTTGGTTTGTCGGATAGACTCTCCCAAAAGAAATTATGATTCCAAGCTCCACCAGCGTTATTACGTGCTTTTGGTGAATACTTAGATATATTTGCTAAAAGCTGTTCCTCGGAAGCTTCATTGATGTTTTCTGCGCCTATCGCTTCATTAATAGCATTGATATAAGCCATATGGTGCTTTGTATAATGGATTTCCATCGTCAAGGCATCAATATTAGGCTCCAGAGCTGCATAACTGAACGGCAGTTTTACTTGGGAAAACTTTAAAGTAGCGGCATCTAATTCAGTTGCTTTCGCGGAAGCAATATCTTGTAATATTGATCCAGATACAGCAATGCCTAATGTGGCTTTTGCTGCATTTTGAAGGAAGTTCCTGCGTGTTTGCATATAATCTTATTGTGATTAATTTTGATATAAATATAACGTGAAAATCTGCAATTATTGTGCGCAAATTGTCTGCTAATTGTAATACAACAAAATTGTTATAAATTCATCTATCGAACAGGTGCTTTGTTTTGTATTCTGGTTTTCAGTATCTGCTCCAAATGCAATTCTTTTTTACATTATAAATACCTAAAAGGTGGGCTCAGAACACTTTTAGCGGCAGAGTTATAATTGTTTATAAAGGTAAATTTATCTAAGTTTGACATATGTATACATTAAGGATTTCAAAAATTATTCCTCAACCCAATAATAACATCACTTTTCAGCTTGAATCTGTAGCGGGAGACTATCCTATATACAAGGCCGGGCAGTTTATTACACTTTCTTTTGTTTTTGGTGACCGTGAGGTCCGTCGTTCCTATTCTTTTAATAGTTCGCCTGATAATAATGAACCTTTGAGTATAACCGTTAAGCGTGTCGAAAATGGCGAAATATCTAGATTGCTCCACCATACTATTGTAGTGGGAGATATTGTCAATGCGATGGCACCTCAGGGATTATTTGTATACGAGCCTGAACTGGAAAAGATTCGCACTTTATTTCTGTTTGCTGCAGGAATAGGCATCACTCCCTTATATTCTATTTTGAAAACAGCTCTCCTTACCGAGAAGAAGTCCAAAATAGTGTTAGTCTATAGCAATAGTGCATCGGAACTTACCCCGTTTGGACCGGAACTGGAACATTGCGCGGATCAGTTTCCTGATCGTTTAACAATTATATGGATTTACTCCAATAATAAATATTTGATGAAAGCCAGGTTGAATAGAGACTATATTCATGCTATTGTTAGTGATCATTTGTTTGGGAATAAGGAAGACGCTTTGTTCTATACCTGTGGTCCCGTGATTTATATGGATCTATGTCGTTTCACGCTTTTGGGAATGGGGTTTGATTCTAATCAGATAAAACGGGAGACATTTCTTTTGCCTGAAAATGAAGAAGATGATGACGACGAGACTGACAGAGAAATCGATACAACGACCTATTCCGTCAAGTTGTTTTTTCAAGGTAAAACGTATAATCTTGAAGTTCCCTACAATAAATCTATTTTAGATATAGGGCTGGAACATAAAATCAAATTGCCATATTCTTGTAAATCTGGTATGTGCAGTACTTGTATTTCCCAGTGCACAAAAGGAAAGGTAAGGATGGACTATAATGAAGTTTTAACGGATCGCGAAGTTGAACAGGGTAGAATACTTTTGTGTACCGGACATCCAGTAGAAATGGATACAGAGATTGAGGTATTATAGTAGAGAATTAATATCACGACAATAATATTATGTGCAGATTTAATCGATAGTTATCGGATAATTAAAATTGCATATACAAGTAAATTTATTTATGTTTGGATATAACCGTTTTATATCCAACTATTATGGGGAAATTACTCTGGAGCCCAACAGAAGAGCAAAAATCTCAATCTGAGATCAATAAGTTTAAACAATACGTTGAGGAGGAATTTGGATTATCTTTTGCATCCTATCATGAACTTTGGGCATGGTCAACTACAGAACTGGCTAATTTTTGGAAAAGTATAGTCGGGTATTTTAATTTGGAATTTCATTCAGATTTTACAAAGATTTTTGAGCCATCTGCAGATTCTACGAGTTTTATTGGAACAAAATGGTTTGATGGGGCTACTTTGAATTATGCTGAACATGTATTTCGAAAAGCTACGGACAAGCGTCCCGCATTGATCTTTCAATCTGAACAGAAATCTATAAGAGAGTTTTCTTGGACTGAGTTGGAGTCTATGGTTCTTAACCTTCAGGCTTATTTGAAAGAAAAGGGGGTGCAAAGTGGAGACCGCGTGGCGGGTGTTTTGATTAATGGCATTGAAGCTATCGCATTATTTCTGGCCGTAAACTCGATTGGAGCTGTTTGGTCCTGTTGTTCTCCCGACTTTGGGGAGGCAAGTATTCAGGATCGTTTTGAGCAAATTGAACCCAAAGTACTTTTCGCCAATGCTAGTTATTACTATAACGGGCGTCTTTTTGAGAAGTCGGAGAGTATAAAGCAACTTTCTGAGAGATTACCCTCCTTGTTAGCTTGTATTTTTATCGATGACAATGTTTGGAAAGGGATTCTGGCAAAAGATACTACGCAAGCTAAGCTGCAATTTACAGCAATGTCCTTTGACGCTCCAATATGGATTTTATATTCTTCAGGAACGACGGGGAAGCCTAAAGCCATTACACATGGTGTTGGAGGTATGCTTCTGGAGCATATGAAAGCACTTGGACTGCATCAAAATGTGCAAGATGGTGATCGGTTTATGTGGTATTCTACCACGGGATGGATGATGTGGAATTACGCACTTTCCTCCCTTTTAATGGGAAATACGTTGTGTATATATGATGGGGCAACGAATTATCCCGATAAATTGAGTTTATGGAAGTTTGCGCAGGAAAGCAAGGTGGATCATTTTGGTGTTGGTGCGGCGTATCTTATATCCTGCCAGGATCAAGACCTAAAATCCTTAGGTTATCAGCCCAAAACGATAGGGTCGACTGGTTCTCCACTTCCACCAGATGTATTTGAATGGCTAAATGTACAGTTTCCAAAGAGTCAAATTATTTCATTAAGTGGTGGGACAGATGTTTGTAGCGCATTTCTTTCAGGCTGTACATTGCTTGATGTTTATGCAGGAGAGATTCAGTGCCGTACTCTAGGAGCTAAGATAGAAGCATTTGATGTTAATGGTCATCCTCTTTACGAAGAAGTGGGCGAACTCGTTATATTAGCTCCGATGCCCTGTATGCCGGTCTATTTTTGGAATGATTTAGCAAATAAAAAATATTACGACAGTTACTTTGAAAAATATCAGGGTATTTGGAATCATGGAGATTGGATCAAGATTACGAAGAATGACGGAATAATTATGTATGGTCGATCAGATGCGACATTGAACCGTGGTGGTGTACGTATCGGTACTGCGGAGATCTATAATGTTTTAAATAAAACCGAGGGCATCGTGGATAGTCTGGTTATTTGTGTAGATCATGAAAACGGTTCCTCTGATATGTTGCTTTTTGTTCAATTGGACGATTGCCTATTGACCGATGAATTAAAGGGAGAAATTAAGCGGGTACTTCGACAGCAGTATAGTCCCCGGCATGTACCTGACGATATTTTTCAGGTAGCGGCCATCCCCTACACTTTAAGCGGAAAAAAGTTGGAGTTGCCAATCAAGAAGATTTTTTCGGGGATTCCTATAGAGAAAGCGATATCAATAGATGTTATGCGAAATCGGGAGTCGCTGGATGACTTTGAGAAAATTAGAAGATTTTGGATTAAATCTTAAGTATATTGGATAACTATTGTATTTCCCCTCATACATCATTAGCTTGCTCATTTGTATGAGGGGAGTTTTCTTGTTTGTCGTCACACTTGAATAACACCTACATTATAGCGTTCAACGATAGGTTTTTCGTTGGCTGCTTCTATCCCCATACTAATGACTTTTCGCGTTTCCTCGGGACTAATAATTCCATCGACCCATAGTCTCGCGGCAGCATAATATGGACTTAGCTGCTCATTATACCGATCTTCAATTGATTTTAGAAGATTGTTCTTTTCTTCTTCATTGATTTCTTGACCTTTGGATTTTAAAGTTGATTCCTGGATTTGAAATAACGTCTTACCTGCGGCCGCACCACTCATAACAGCCATCTGGGCGGTGGGCCAGGCATAAATTAACCTTGGGTCATACGCCTTTCCGCACATGGCATAATTACCTGCTCCATAACTGTTCCCGACGATGAATGTAAATTTAGGAACGATCGAATTGGCCATAGCATTAACCATTTTTGCGCCGTCTTTGATAATTCCTCCCTGCTCTGAACGGCTACCTACCATAAAGCCTGTAACGTCTTGGAAAAATACGAGTGGAATGTTTTGCTGATTGCAATTCATGATGAAGCGCGCTGCCTTATCTGCTGAATCACTATAGATAACCCCGCCCATTTGCATTTCCATAGCGTTACCAGGTTTCTTGGCTTTGATGATTTCACGTTGATTGGCAACGATTCCGACAGCCCATCCGTCTACGCGTGCGAGGGCACATACAATGGTTTTTCCATAATCTGGTTTGTATTCCTCTAAAGTATCTGCGTCTACAATTGCATTTAAGATATCCTGCATGCGATAAGGTTTTGTCCTGTCTTCGGGAAGGATCTCAGCTATTTTGCCTGGATCTATTTTTGGAAGTTGTCTTTCCTTTCTGTTGAAATTAGCTTTAGGATGTCCACCGATTTTATCAATAACATTTTTTATAGCATCCAGACAACTTTGGTCGTTCGGAAATTTATTGTCTGTCACTCCGGAGATCTCCGAATGTGTAGAAGCCCCTCCAAGTGTTTCTGTATCGACGGTTTCACCTATTGCGGATTTGACTAAATATGGGCCCGCTAAAAATACTGAGCCAGTTCCCTCAACAATAAAGGCATAGTCGGACATAATCGGAAGATAAGCTCCGCCGGCAACGCAACTTCCCATGATTGCTGCAATTTGGGGGATACCCATGGAAGACATCCGTGCATTGTTACGGAATATGCGCCCAAAATGATCTTTGTCTGGAAAGATCTCATCTTGCATAGGTAAAAATACACCTGCAGAATCTACTAAATAGATAATTGGTAGGTTATTTTCCATGGCGATTTCTTGTGCACGTAGATTTTTCTTGGCTGAAATAGGGAACCAAGCCCCAGCTTTTACAGTGGCGTCGTTGGAGACAATAACACATAGTTTGGATTTTACATAGCCCAGGACCGCCGCGCAGCCTGCATTTGTACATCCACCATGTTCTTTGTACATTCCTTCGCCGGCAAACATTCCGATTTCAAGATATTCTCGGTCTGGGTCCAATAGATATTCTATTCTTTCCCAGGCTGACATTTTGCCCTTTTCTTTCAATTTTTTTATTTTATCGATGCCGCCACCGAATTTTAAATTTTCTCTTTTTTGGCGAAGTAATGCAATTAGCTCCTTCATAATTTATGATCTTGGTTTAAAAAGCTGTTGAATTAAGAATTTCTTATTTTTAGATAAATTTAAAATAATATTTTAAAATATTTGCAATTTTATTCCTAAATATTTTGATATATTTGAATTGAATTACCGATTGTAAATTTAATATTCATGCTTATGTTTATTGAAAATAAACAACAAATGGATATGATCAGACAAAGTGCAAGAGATTTCGCACAGTATCATATCAAACCTTACGTGATGGAATGGGACGAAGCCCAGTTATTTCCGATCGAAGTTTTTAAAAAGTTAGGCGAACATGGCTTTATGGGAGTTATTGTTCCAGAAGAGTATGGTGGATCAGGTTTGGGTTACCAAGAATACATTACCGTGTTGGATGAGATCTCCAAGGTCTGTGGTTCTATAGGCCTATCAGTAGCTGCCCATAATTCACTGTGTACAAATCATATATTGAGTTTTGCAAGCGAAGAACAAAAGAGTCGCTATCTTCCAAAACTAGCTACAGCTGAATGGATAGGGGCATGGGGCCTTACAGAGACAGGTTCAGGTTCGGATGCAGGGGGAATGACAACATTCGCCGAAAAAGATGGTGACTACTATGTTTTAAACGGTTCCAAAAACTTTATTACACATGCCATTAGTTCGAGTGTCGCCGTAGTGATTGCCCGTACAGGTGCTAAAGGTGATAAAAAAGGGATGTCGGCTTTTATTGTGGAAAAGGGAACTTCTGGATTCACGGCTGGTAAAAAAGAAAATAAATTGGGAATGCGTGCGTCAGAAACAGCTTGTTTATTTTTCGATAATTGTAGAATCCATCGCGATCAACTTATAGGTGAGGAAGGACAGGGTTTTGTACAAGCCTTAAAGTTATTGGATGGGGGACGTATTTCCATCGCGGCACTTTCTTTGGGTATTGCACGCGGCGCATATGAATGTGCGTTAAAATATGCACACGAAAGGGAACAATTCGGAAAGAAGATTTATGACTTTCAGGCAGTTTCTTTTGCATTGGCGGATATGGCCACACAAGTCGAGGCAAGTGAATTGTTAACGAGGCAGGCTGGTTATTTAAAAGATCACGGAGACCGTGTTTCTAAAATTGGTGCGATGGCGAAGCTCTATGCTTCAGAAGCGGCTGTTAGTGTCTCAAACGAAGCCGTACAGATCTTTGGGGGCTATGGATTTACAAAGGATTATCCGGCCGAAAAGTTTTTTAGAGATGCGAAGCTATGTACGATAGGTGAGGGTACATCAAGTATTCAGAAAATGGTGATCGCCAGAGAAATTGAGAAAGATATTTTGTAGGATAATATGAAGGATCAGGTGATATTGGTAGATTGCCCGAGAGACGCTATTCAAGGGCTTCACAACTTTATTGAAACAGACAAAAAAATTAAACATATCAATACGTTAATAGAAAGTGGCCTGTTTGATACGATAGATTTTGGATCTTTTGTTTCGCCTAAAGCCGTGCCGCAGCTAGCGGATACAAAAACGGTGTTAAAAGGAATCAATAAGAATGAAAAGGTGAAGTTACTGGCTATAGTAGCGAATCTCAGAGGTGTTCAAGAAGCTGTTCAGGAGGAAAAAATAGACTTTTTGGGATATCCGTTTTCCATATCTGAAACATTCCAAATGCGAAATACCAATATGGGCTTGGCCGCATCTTATCAGCAGGTCAAAGAAATGAAAGCTTTGGCAGACTCGAATCATAAATCTCTGGTTGTTTATATTAGTATGGCTTTTGGAAATCCATACAACGACCCTTGGTCTCCGCTGTTGGTAGAAGAATGGATTGGGAAGTTATTCGATCTTGGTATTCGGGAGTTTTCTTTGGCCGACACAACATCAGAAGCAGATGCCAGTCAGATTTCAGAACTATTCAGCTTGGTCAAAGCCTGTTTTCCTTCACTTGAAATAGGTGCGCATTTTCATGCAAAGCGGGAAGATAGTCTTGCCAAGATTGAGGCGGCTTATTATGCTGGATGTCGTAAATTTGAAGGTGCTTTGTTGGGTTATGGGGGCTGTCCGTTTGCTAAGGATGATTTGGTCGGAAATATTCCTTCTGAATTGCTGGTGAGCTATTTTCATCGTGGAAGTGTAGAAGAGGTACTAGCTCTTGAACAAAGTTTCAGACAATTGATTTTGTAGAATTATTAGATGGAAAAACTAAATTTTATAAAAGTAACGATTGAGCAGCATGTGCTTACTATGACACTGGCTCGTTCGGAGAAGAGGAATGCTTTTAGTCCAACGATGGTTAGTGAGATAGCCTATGTATTGAATATCGCGAATAGCAATCCCGATGTACGTTTAGTGCAGGTGGAGGCTGAAGGTCCCGTATTCTGTGCGGGGATGGATCTGAAAGCTTTTGAAGACCCTGCAATGGATGTGGTTAATCCTGTGATTCCCCGGGTAGAAAAATCCCTAGCCGAGTTATTTGCAGGTTTAAACAAACCCTCCATCTGTGTTGTTAGAGGCGATGTTATTGCCGGTGGTTTTTTGATTGCGCTATCTTGTACGTATTTATATGCTCTTCCGCAAGTGCGTTTTTCTCTACCGGAAGTGAAAATTGGACTCTTTCCATTTCAGGTATTGGCTTTACTTATGGAATATATGCCTGAAAGAAAAGCGATGGATTTGTGTATCAGAGGAGAATTTTTTTCTGCCCAGGAGGCTTTAGAAAAGGGAATTTTGTATGGAATTTTGGATGTTGAGGAAAAGGCCTTGGTTGAATTGAAAAAAACTATTCTCGAAAATGCCCCTTTGGCTATATCAAGAGGTTTTAGTGCACTTCGGACTTTAAAAGAGCGACATTTTGATGATAAGTATAGCTTTCTCTTAGATGCGCTAGCAGATTTACGTCAGACAACCGATTTCAAAGAGGGAATGGACGCCATGCGTAATAAAAGAAAGGCCAATTGGAAAAATAGCTAAAAAAATGATCGAAAACTTGGTCTGCTTGTCAATGGGGAGAATTCCCAAGGAATCGAGCTAAGTACGATCAATAGTGCTAGACTAAACCAGATTAATAATATTTTAAAACGTCGATCATTCGTATTGGCGTTTTTGCTTTTTAGAGCACCTATAGTCAAGAAAATTGCCGCAATAATCATCATGCTGCTATGTTCCATCCCGAAGAAGCGGATTTGTCTGAGATGAACTGCCTTGTTAAAATGTTGCATGAAGTATTGGGTGATAGGGCTTAATATATAAAGGCTAAAACCTAAAAGTAGCTGAATATAGAAAGAAATAACCGTTGTTTTTATAAGAAATTTATCAATAGGGGAGAATGGAAGCTGTTTTATTTTTTTATAAAAAAAAATCCAGAGGCTGATAATCAGAATGATCAATACTTCCCATCGCCATAAAGAATGCATCGCGAGGATGAACGGATAAATATAACTCACCATAAGGACAAAGATGGAAATAAAATCAATTTAAAGCGATTATAATCTAGGGTATCTCATGAAATAGCCGCTGGTAGATAGAGGTACATTGTATTTTTATTGTTTGAAAACTCCTGTTGAAGATGGAATTGACTATGTATTTATATCTATTTATACTTTATATGAATTGTTTATTGAGTTGATTTTTAGGTTATTTTGTTTTGTTATTAACTGTTAATTAATACTGTATATTAGTGATTATTTATCGTTTTCGATAGGATGTGGATATGTGGCAGCTATAAGACAAGACAATCGTATTGATTGCAAAAAATGATTTTTGCTAAATTAAATAATGGATGGTGTAATTATATGCTTTGTTTTTGGTTGATTTTAGCGTTTCTGTTGCAATATCTTCTATTATCTAAGATCTTTCTGCCGATGTTTACTTATACTGGTCTATAACACGGTTATTTTCGTCTGGCTCAGATAGTTTAAATTTATATAGGTTTTTTAAACGGATAGTCAGTATTGATCACAGATGCATTTTCGTTATTATGAAATTCGTAATTTATTATAATAAACATTTGTTTGTCAATGTTATATACTTTTTTATATGAATTTAATGTTTATATGCGGAGATTAGTTGCTAAACATTGCGACCTCTTGAAATGTGAAGATGAGCAAACCGATAAAAACATTTTTATTACATATTTTTTGGAATTATATATAATTCATATCTATATTAGTGTATTAATTAAATAATACAGTAGTATGATTACTATCCAAAATCTAAATTTCAGCTATAGTAAATCAAAGCCGCTCTTTCTTCATATGGATCTTGAATTGAAGCAGGGGCATATCTATGGTTTATTAGGAAAAAATGGCGCAGGCAAATCCACTTTGCTTAAAAACGTTGCCGGTTTGGTATACCCTGTTTCGGGGCAGGTTAATGTGTTGGGGTACAATCCGAATAGAAGAGAGCCTTCTTTGTTAAAGGAGATTAGCTTTATCCCAGAAGAGTTTTATCTGCCGGCAGTAAAATCGGAGCAGTTTCTGAAAGCAAATACGGGGTTTTACCCAAATTTCGATCGGGAATATTTTTATCGTCTAATAGATGAGTTTGATGTTCCAGTTGAACAGAAATTGGCAAACATGAGTTATGGGCAGAAAAAGAAATATATTATTTCTTTTGGCCTAGCGTCTAATACAAAAGTGATCATTATGGATGAGCCGACAAATGGTTTGGATATTCCTTCTAAGGTTCAATTCAGAAAGATTATGGCTTCTGCGATAACAGAAGATAAATGTGTGATTATTTCCACGCACCAAGTGCGTGATTTGGATAACCTTATTGATGCTGTTATTTTGCTTGATGATCACAAGGTTGCACTTAATGCTCCCATGCACGTTATTACTGATCGTTTATGCTTTAAAAAGGTAAGAGAGCTGCCTTTGGATGCGCTCTATTCTGAAGAGGGGTTAGGTGGTTTTAATGTAATCCTTCCAAACTCAGCGGCAGAAGACTCGAAGCTTGATTTGGAGTTGCTATTTAATGCCGTTTTAAAGTGCAAGGAAAAAATTACGAACCTTATTAAACATGATGAATATGTCAAATCTATTTAATTCTACACGTTTTTTTGGACTGATTCGAAGACAATGGATTGGTTTCGGACGCATTTATCTTATGGCAATAGGAATCATTGCGGGAGTAATTTTTGGATTTTATGCTGTTAATTTCGGATCAAATTATGATGATATCAAAAAGAACACTATTTATTCATTACTAAACTTCAGGGCACCCCTATTTTGTATCTTAGGGCTATTTTTTGTGACGGTTATCTCTAGCAGTTATTTCGCTGATTTAGGCAGGAAGACCCGGGCGATTTTCGAATTGATGATTCCGGCTTCACAATTGGAAAAATTTTTAGTGAGCCTCTTCTATACCGTTGTTGTGAGTATCGGCTCTTACTTATTGGTGTTTTATTTGATCGATTTAGCATTTGTCTCTTATTTGAGGAGTTTCGGCTCGGTGACTGTGAATGAAATTCATGCCGCAGGTGAGGAGGTCAGTGTTGATGCTTGGCAGTATTTCTTTAAAGTAAGATACCCGGATCCAGCTTATTATTTTTGTTTTTTGCCGATTCTTCTGAATGCTATATTCTTACTTGGCGGGATAGTCTACCAAAACTATCAATATGTAAAGACGGCTATTTTCCTGGTGCTTTATTGTGTTGTCTGGATGTGTCTTTTTGTCTACTTGATGAAGACTCAAACCCAGGATACTGTGGGTGTTATGGATAATAATTATTGGTCTGATTCAAATCACATTTTTGCATTGATTGGCGCTTTAGGAGTGTTGCTTACTGTAATATTTTGGGGTATTGCTTTTTTAAGGCTAAAAGAAAAGGAGATTTAATATGGAATTCAATGCAAATAAAGCTATTTACCTTCAGATCGCTGAGTACGTATGTGACCATATTTTACTAGCAACCTGGAAAGTGGATGAAAAACTTCCATCAGTAAGGGAATTGGCGGTACAGATGGAGGTTAACCCCAATACTGTCATGCGAACGTATGATATATTGCAGCAGAAGGAAATTATAGCAAATAAGCGTGGGATTGGTTTTTTCCTGACGCAAGATTCTGTGAAAAATGTGAAGTCATATAGAAAAGCGATTTTTCTAGAAGAAGATCTTCCGCTATTTTTTCGTAATATTTATTTATTGGAAATTGGTTTGGATGAGTTGCAGCAGCGTTATAAACAGTTTGTTAGTCTGAATTTTAATCAAAATGAATCATGAAATTAAGTACAAAAATAATAATGGGATTAGCAATAGGCTTATTCGCGGTTCCGATGCTTGTCGCGTCTTACCTTGTTAGCATAAATCGGGTTGATGCAAAAAAATATAATGCTGATGTGGAGCAGGAGGTGTCTAAACCAGATGCCAAGGATGTCTATTTCCGGTCATTTCCGTTGGCAGCGTTTGACAAACTTTATATAATTGGAAATAATGCAAACGGTATAGGTTTGTATTGGGTGAAAAGCGATAAGTTTATGGTTAAAGTTAATAGAAGTCAGGCTGATTACGTGAAAACGAGTGTGGATCAGTCTGGGAATCTTACATTAGATTTTTTACCTGGAGGAGCGGGGTTTTACAAGTCAATTTATATTTTTTCACCTGATCTTAAAGTTTTGAAATTAAAAAATGCCGGAATCAATGAGTTGTCTGCAAGGCTGAACGAGCTGACCGTTGTTGGCGATAGTGTTGGTGTATTCTCCCTAACAGAGAAATCAACTATAAATACGTTAAACTTGAATTTGACCAATTCTACTATTGATGATCTTGGGGGCACGGATAGCAAGGGCAATTCTGTAATTAATCGTTTATTTGTCAACACTACAAATAGCGTTTTAGGTTTGCCACGTACTAATTATCAAAGTGCAGATATCGTTGCTAACAATTCAGAAGTATATTTTAATAGAAAAGGTCCTAGTGCCAAAGTTGATTTTCTGAATATCAAAACAGAAGGGAGTTCAACCGTCCGGTTAGATAGTTTGCAATGGGGAGCTTTGAATGGAAGTTTATCTAATGATACCAAAATAGATTTGCCTGTCCATGCATTGCGATCCTTAATCAAATAAAATTTTAATGATGGATGCTGCGGTCCATAGTGGAGCGTGGTATTCTTTGAAAACGTCAAAATTCCTTCATAGAATTTTGACGTTTTTTTTATAGGGATGATGTGGATTTTCGATGTTCAATGCTGCAGTCCAAAAAATAAGTTTCGAATTCGAAATCATTCTTTTTGTTTCTTTTTTTTAACATCTGTAGTAGAAGTTCTACTGATTTTTCTGCCATAAGATTTGTCGGTTGAGTGATTGTTGTTAGAGAGGGGTTGAGACTGTTAGCAAAAGGGGTGTTGCTAAAGCCAATTAAGTTCATGTCTTCAGGTATTTTCACCTTCAATTTATTTAATATATGTAATACCTTTAGTGATAGGGTATCTGTCGTTGAGAGGAGTGCATTCGGCGCTACGGGGCTATTTAATAGCAAGCTTATTTTGCTTTCCAATTCCTCATCAATGTTGTCCTTCGGGCTGGAGTAGGATATTTCTATAATATTTTCTTCTTTGAAGGGGATGTTGGCATTGAAAAGAGCATCCTTATATCCTTTAATTCGGCTTACATTTCCACCTATATCTTTGCATAATAGAAGAACGATATTTTCTCGTTTGTTTTTGATCATTTCTTCGGTTGCTTGATAGATTACTTTGTTGTTTTGTATGCCAATTTTAAATGTATTGAGTTGATGGTTTATCCGGTCAAAAATAATAACAGGACAGATCTGTTCCATCATATAAAACAAGAGCGATAAGCTTGAATCATTTTTTACAGGGGAAATGATTATTCCTTCAATATTGCTCTGGATGCAAAGTTCTAGCGCTTCTTTTTCTTTTTTCTCATCATTAAAAGTTTGCAATAGGATTAGTTTATAGTTCGTCTGTGCTAGAATGAGGGAAATATCTTCATAAAAATCAAAGAAAAATGAGCTTGAAATAAATGGAACAATGATTGCCAAGGTATTTGAGCGTCCCGTCTTTAAGCTTTTTGCCGAAAAATTTGGTATATAATTAATTTTTTTCGTAAAATCTAAAATTAGCCTTTTTGTTTCTGCGCTTATTTCATGGCTATCGTTTAGTGCTTTGGAAATGGTTCCTGGAGACAGGTTTAATTGTTGGCCAATCTCTTTTAATGTAAATCTCTTCATGTGCTCGATCCTCTTTCATTGATTGCAAATTTCTAGCGCTAATTATGATGGTAAAGTAGAGCTAGAATTATAGGTTGCTCTTTTAATGTGCTTACACCGTAAATTCTTGAAATTATAAAGATAAGATAAAAAACATGTTTTCAAATGAAGATCAAAAAAACCGTTGTTAAGGGGAGGGGAGGTTGTTTAATAGCTATATAAAATATTTCGAGAAGCTTGTTAAAAGATAGTTTTTTATTTGTTACCTCCGAAGAGTCTACTAATAAACCAAATGACGAGGGCGACTACAACAACGACGATGAGGATGCCTGTCCAAACACCCGCTTTAAATATTCCTTCTATTACGGAGCAGCTCGTCATTAGAAAAAAAGAGGTTGACATCAATATGTATGTTAATTTTCTTTTCATCATTTATACTTTTTGTCTATCATATATATGATATAGACAATTGATAATGGAAATAGTTTTCTGAGGGTAGAGCGCTAGAAGATTCCTTTCAAACTATATTGATCTCAATTTATCTTTGTTGCTGCTGTTGGATTAAAACAATTATTTTTTGCGGAATATAAGGGAAATTTTATAGGTGTTAAACAGTAAAAGCTAATCTTACGATTAGCTTTTACTTTGTGATCCCGCTGGGATTCGAACCCAGGACCCATACATTAAAAGTGTATTGCTCTACCAGCTGAGCTACGGAATCCTTTCTGTTTTTGAAAGTGATGCAAAGGTAGAATTTCTTTTGATATACACCAAATTATTGGGTGTAAATTTTGGTTGAAAAGCCTTAAGTGCTTAATAAATAAAAGGATTATTTTTATAGCGCTTTTTTCTTTGCATGAATTATTCGATCTGCACCATGGATATCTTTTATAAGTTTGACTTGCTCAAATCCTTTTTTGTTTATGAGCTCTTCCATTTCTGCGCCCAAGTATTGATTGATTTCAAAATAGAGATCTCCCGCTGGGGCTAGATGTTTAAGCGCGAAGGATGATATAACATCATAGAAAATCAAAGGTGCACTTTCTTCAATGAATAATGCAAGTTCAGGTTCATAAGCAAGTACATTTTGGCTCATATATTGTTTTTCTCCTGGGGTAACGTAGGGTGGATTGGATACGATGATGTCATATTGTTGATCAGAAAAAATATAGTCCCATTCGAATACATCTGCATTGATAAATTGAATTGAAGTTTTTAAATTCTTAGCGTTTTCTTTTGCGGTTTTTATTGCATCCTTTGAGACGTCTATTGTTGTTACTATTGCATTATTTAAATGCTTTGCCAAAGTGATCGGAATGCAACCCGAGCCAGTTCCTATATCTATAATTTTTAGTTTTGGGAAAGATTTGTGGTTTTTGATAATCAGATCAACCAGTTCTTCGGTTTCCTGGCGGGGAATTAGAACCGATTCATTGACTTGGAAAATTTCACCATAAAAATCTGCTTTATTGAGTATGTATTGTATGGGCCTATTCTTTTTTAAGTCATGAAGGATGCTAAGCATGCTAGCGACATCCATATCGTTTACATTATCTGTTTTTCTCAACTGATAATTGGCTCTATTTAATCCAAATTTTTCGGCAATAACCAAGAAGAATATTGCTTTTACTTCATCGTCATCATATACCTTATGGAGCTCATGTTGAAATAATAATTCGAAATCTTGAAGTATTTTCATGTGTCAAAGGTACGATTTTCATAGATTTGTATCTATGGATATGCACAGGCAATATATGCATCGTTGTTTGGAGCTAGCACAAATGGGTGCGGGTTCTGTGAGTCCCAATCCAATGGTCGGGGCTGTTATTGTATTTGAAGGTAAAATTATCGGAGAAGGATATACCTCTCCCTATGGGGGACCACATGCTGAGGTAAATGCTGTGCAGCAGGTTATGCAAAGGTATGGTGGAGAGGCAAAAAGGCTTCTTGGGGGAAGTACTTTCTATGTTAGCCTAGAGCCTTGCGCACATTACGGAAAGACACCACCATGTGCCAATATGATAGCAGACTTAAAACCTTTGAAAGTCTATATAGCTTGTTTGGACCCTTTTGCAAAGGTCAATGGCAAAGGGGTCGAAATACTACGGGCAGCGGGTATTGAAGTTGAAATTGGCTTGTCGGAAAATGAGGCATTATGGCTCAATCGTCGTTTTTTTACACGTATTGGCCAATTCCGTCCCTATGTTATTTTAAAATGGGCTCAGTCTAAGGATGGTTTTATAGGTCAGGAAGATAAACAAATCTGGTTAAGTAATGCTGCTAGCCAACAGCTAGTTCATCGTTGGCGGGCGGAAGAGGATGCTATCTTGGTCGGTACAAAAACTGCAGTTGTCGATAATCCCAGTTTGACTGTAAGACATTGGCAAGGTAAAAATCCATTGCGGATTCTTTTAGATAGAGATCTGACCATTCCGATAGGTGCCAATATTCTCAATGAAGAAGCGGATACTATTGTGTTTAATGCTAAAAAGACTGAATGGAAAGAAAATGTTAAACATATTGAGCTCGAGAATTATGGTATGTATCTGCCGCAGAATATTCTTTATCAACTTTATTTAATGGATATTCAATCAATAATTATAGAAGGGGGGCGTGCTACACTGCAAATGTTTATCGATGCGGGGCTGTGGGATGAAGCAAGAGTATTTGAATCTGAAATCAAGCTGTTTAATGGGATTGTGGCTCCGCAATTCAGTGGGCAAATGCTAGAAAGTAAATTAGTTTCCAATGATCTTTTAAAGATCTATAAGAAACAGTAATTATTAAATTGTATATTTAGGTAATTATAAGCCATAGCCGGTTAGTTTAATTCTTAAATTACAATTATGTTAGTTACAGAAAACTTAATGCAGTTTATCTGGAAACTTCGGCTATTCCGTACAAATGGATTGAGTTCTACTGATGGAGAATCCTTGGTCGTTGTTCATGTGGGACAATATAATACAGATTCTGGTCCCGATTTTTTAATGTCCCATATTAGGTATAAAGGAAATGATTGGTTTGGTCATGTAGAGATGCATATTCAATCATCTGATTGGGATCGGCATTGCCATCAGCGAGATGCCGCTTATAATAACGTCATCCTGCACGTGGTTTGGAAGAATGATAAAGTCATTTATCGAAGTGATGGAACTATAATCCCGACATTTGTGCTTTCTGAATATGTAGATCAACTTTTATTGGAGAGATATTCAAATATGATGAATACTAAAAGTTGGATTCCTTGTAGATTTCAACTTGCCTCTATTGATCATTTTAAGAAGTCAATGTGGCTGAATACTTTGTCTATTGAGCGGTTGGAAATGAAAGTTCACCAGATCATGATTATTTTAAAAGACTTTGGTACAGATTGGGAAAAAACTTTCTGGGTATGGATGTGCAGGTGTATGGGATTAAAAGTTAATGCGGATACATTCCAGGAGCTTGGAGAAAAATTGCCTTTGACTATTTTACAAAAATATCGTTCAAATCTGTTTAAAATAGAAGCTATTTTCTTTGGAATCAGTGGTTTGTTAGCACAAGAAAAAGAGAGCGAGTATATTAGGCGCTTGGCTGTTGAGTTTAAGTATCAAAAAAATATACACGATATAAATATTGTGTATGGTGTTTGGAAAAAGTTGAGAATGAGGCCTTATAGTTTTCCTGAGCGGCGTATTGCTCAGCTAGCTGTTTTGTTTAGTGGAAATGAGCTTGGGGTCGCTAAGATTCTCGCTGTTGATAGCCTGGAGGCGGCCAGAAGATTGTTTAAAATAGATTCATTAAGCGATTATTGGGAATATCATTTTTCATTCGATACAAAAACGAAGGCGAAAAAAATTGCTCGGCTGGGGCAAGATACTGTGGATATTCTTGTTATTAATGTTATTGTCGTATTTCTTTTTTCATATGGTAAATATTTCGGTATTCAAGCCTATATAGACAAAGCTTTAGATCTTCTGGAGGCACTTCCCGCTGAAAAAAATGTTGTTGTGAGGCAGTTTGCTGAATGTGATTGGCATGTTCAAAGTGCATTGCAGAGTCAGGGGATTTTGCAGCTAAAGAGATTCTATTGTGATAGGAAACGCTGTCTTCATTGCAGAATCGGATCCGAAATTTTACAAAAAAACTAGTTCTTCAAAATCTCTGCAATCTCTTTATGACCTTTTTCATAAGCGAGATCGATGGGAGATAATC